>Ga0209487_1000086_pt1 | contig 85094 bp, 87 predicted proteins | sample Poulit2012_FD_187524 | JGI IMG/M metagenome (GOLD analysis project Ga0209487, IMG submission 187524) | Agricultural soil microbial communities from Georgia to study Nitrogen management - Poultry litter 2012 (SPAdes) (version 2) | ecosystem: Environmental > Terrestrial > Soil > Agricultural land...
ATCTTCGGAAAAAGCAAGCTTTAGATCACCATCAAGAGAAATATCGTTAGAATCATATAATACGATTAATTTACCTAAACCTAAATGACCAGCAAGTGAGGCAGCTTCATGAGAAATGCCTTCCATAACATCGCCATCACTTATTAAAGCAAATGTATGATGATCGATAATTGGAAAGTTCTCTTTATTATACATCGCTGCAAGATGTGCTTCTGCCATCGCCATTCCTACGGCCATTGCAATACCTTGTCCAAGCGGACCTGTCGTAGCTTCTACACCATCTGTATAATGGACTTCAGGATGCCCAGGTGTGCTTGATCCCCATTGACGAAAGTTTTTTATATCGTCTAACGAAACATCATATCCGGATAAATGAAGTAAAGCATATAAAAGCATTGAACCGTGACCTGCCGATAAAATAAATCGGTCTCGATTAAACCATTTGGAATTTTTCGGATGATGGTTCATAAATTCCGTCCAAAGGGTGTATGCCATTGGTGCCGCCCCCATTGGAAGGCCTGGGTGCCCAGAACCTGCCTTTTCAATAGCATCGATTGCAAGCGTACGAATCGCATTGATTGAAAGTTGTTCAATGTTTGCCAAAATATAAACTCCTTTCCATAAAGACGCGTATCATGATTACATACTAATTCTATACATAAAAGGGTTGTCTAACAAGTATTTATTTGTAGACCGAATAAATGTTAAAATGCTCACTTCTCTTTATTTTGTTTTTTTAATGTTTTTAATTTTTTTGGTGTCACATCAGAACCTTCAGGGTCAATAATTTTTACGGATTTAAGTTGATGTTTAAGTGATTGTCTTACGTTTTGCAAATATTGTTGTCTAAGTTTTTGTTGTTCTTTTTTCTCTTGATCTGTTAACCCTACTTTTTTTGCTTTTTGGGCTAATTGATTAATACGGTTAATCTTTGCTTCTGATAACAATGCTTATTTCCTCCTCTAATAAAAAAACAAGAACAGCAATGTTCTTGTTCATTTTAACGATAGATATGATGATTATCAATCATTTTGGTATTCTTTATAACGGCGATGAATCGTTGCTTTTGAAACGGAGTATCCTTGTTTATTTAACCGTTTCGTAATTTCTTCAAATGTGAAGTTTTCCCTCCTCAATCGTACAACCTCTTCAATAGGAAATTCAACCCGCTTCCTTCCCGGGGCTAAATGTCGATTAGATAAATTTTTACTTGGGTCATATCCTTGTTGCACGGCACGCTTCATACCTCTTTTAATTTTAATATTGTGTAATTTTCGTTGATATTCTTCAACGATGCTAACGATTTGTAAAACCATTGCATCAGATTCCGAGAGTTCAAGTTCTCCATTGTGAATTGCCGTATATATCGTCACATTTAATTTTTGTAATTGATGGAATAATGCGATTTTTGTATGTCCTCTTCCTAATCTCGTTTCATCTTGGATGAGCAAGCAATTTGCTTCTTCGTGCGCGAAATAGTCAAACATTTTAAAAATACCATCTCTATCCATATGATATCCACTTGCTTTTTCAGTAATACAATCAACAATTGACATATGATTTTTTTGGGCCAGTTGTGTAAGTTCATCTAATTGCCTATTTAGTGATGTTTCTTGCTCATTTTTCGTCGTACTTACACGACAATAAATGATTGCGTTCATCTATGATCGTTCCCTTTTCAATATATATATAATAATCATAAGTATAGAAATTTACATTTATCGTATCAGCGAACATTTGCTCCTGTCAACAAATATTCGAACGAATGTTTGCATCTTTTACTATCAAATGATAAACTAACGTCAAACCAACCGAGATAAGAGAGGTGAATCGTCTATGAAATTATCCAAACGGCAACAAATGATTTTAGATTATATTAAAAATGAAGTATATGTCAAAGGTTATCCGCCGTCTGTTAGAGAAATTGCTACAGCTGTCGGTTTAGCATCAAGTTCAACGGTACACGGCCATTTGTCTCGGCTTGAAAAAAAAGGATTTATTAGACGAGACCCTACAAAGCCACGAGCGATTGAAGTTTTAAATCAAGTCGATGAAGAATCGATTCCAAAAGAAGACGTAACTTATGCACCACTCATCGGTAAAGTAACTGCTGGTAAACCTATTACTGCTGTTGAAAATATTGAAGAATACATACCTTTGCCATCTTCACATGCATCTTTGGATGACAATTTATTTGTACTTAATGTTGAAGGCGATAGCATGATAGAAGCTGGAATTTTTGATGGTGATTTAGTCATCGTCAAACAACAAAATACTGCCGAAAACAGCGATATCGTCGTAGCGATGACAGAAGATGATGAGGCGACGGTTAAGCGTTTTTTTAAAGAAGCGGATTATATTCGTTTAGAGCCAGAAAATGCGACGATGGACCCACTTATTTATAAACATGTAACAATATTAGGTAAAGTGATCGGCCTTTACCGTCGTTTGCAATAAAAAACTGCCAAATAATTGGCAGTTTTTTACTTGTTATGGCGATTTTATAAGTTGATACATCGGATGGTCACTTCGAATAAATCCGTTCACAACATATTGGTTTAGATCTTCATTAAAATAACGATCTGTAACAATAGTTTCTCGACCTAGACGATGTAAAGTTTTCCCCTGATCTGGATTTATTTGTATATCATACGGTTCCCACGTTTCTTTAAGCGTCTCTTCTATTTTCATCATTAGTCGTTTAATGTCTTCTCGTTTGAAAGCTTCAATATGAATATACGGATGGTTTAAAGGTATAAAATATTCATCAAGTAAATCCCTTTTATTGTAAACTGTTAACATTGGTATCGTATGGGCACCAAGTTCTTCTAACAATTTAAGAACCGTATCTTGATGCTGAACATTGTCTGGATGGGATGAATCGACGACGTGTAATATAAAATCTGCTTCTGTTACTTCTTCTAAAGTAGATCGGAAAGCAGCTATTAAAGTTGTAGGCAATTGTTGTAAAAATCCGACAGTATCTGTCATTAATGTTTGAAATCCTGACGGCAGTTGACATTGTCTCGTTAATGGGTCTAAGGTCGCAAATAGTAAGTTTTCTTCAAACGTGTCACTATGTGTTAATTGATTAAATATCGTTGATTTGCCTGCATTTGTATATCCTACAATAGCGATCTGGAAAACATTGTTTAGTTTTCGACGCTTGCGATATTGCTCCCGTTGGCGAACAATTGTCTCTAATTGCCGTTTAATATCATCGATTTTTCGCCTGATATGTCGTTGGTCAGTTTCTAATTTTGTCTCACCAGGGCCTCGAGTCCCAATGCCACCACCTAATCGAGATAAGGCCATTCCCTTTCCATATAGCCTCGGTAACATGTATTCTAATTGGGCAAGTTCAACTTGTAATTGTCCTTCTTTCGTCTTAGCACGTTGAGCGAATATGTCTAAAATAAGTTGACTACGGTCGATGATTCGTACACCTAAGCGTTCATCTAAATTTCTTAGCTGCCCAGCAGATAATTCATCATTAGAAATGACAACATCGATATTAAGGTCATCAACTGCTCTCTTTATTTCCACAATTTTGCCTTCACCAAGATAAAATGCTGGATGAATATGTTGTCTTCGTTGTGTCATCACTTTTATAACATTGCCACCAGCTGTTTTACTTAAAGAAATAATTTCATCTAAAGAAGATTGAAAGCGATAATCATCTTGGTTAATGTTTTTAACAGCGATAATAAGAACTCTTTCTTTCGTCATATAATTATAAACCTCTTTCCGAAGCAGAACATATACCTTTAACATTCACTTTCATCATAACAAATGATAAATATCTTCACAAAATTTTACGTTGTAAATTTAAAATCGTCACTCGTCAAATACATGAGATCATTGATTGTTAAACGCTGTTTATTTATTAAACGTACGGCCTGCAAACGCATAGCTTGCTCAATTAAGTTTCGTATATAACGAGCATTCGAAAAATTAAATATTTCTCTTTGTAATTTATGATAAAGATGAGCCCTTAGCTTTTCTTCTGCTTCTTTTGTTAAATGGTATTCTCTTTCTGTTGCCATGTTCCGAGCAATATCTAATAAATGATTTACGTTGTAATCAGAAAACTCAATGATGAATGGAAATCGGGATTTTAAACCTGGGTTTAATCTTAAAAAGCGTTCCATTTCTCGTGGATAGCCAGCCATAATAATGACGATATCATTTAAATAATCTTCCATATGTTTGACTAATGTATCGATCGCTTCCTTACCAAAGTCTTTCTCACCACCACGGGCTAATGAATACGCTTCATCAATAAATAAAATGCCCCCTATCGCTTTTTGTATAAGTGAACGCGTTTTTTGTGCCGTTTGCCCAATGTATTCTCCAACTAAATCAGCTCTTTCCGCTTCTATAAAGTGTCCTTTAGATAAAATACCTAAATCATAGTAAAGATTTGCTAACTTTCTAGCAACTGTTGTTTTTCCTGTCCCTGGATTACCTTTAAACATCATATGAAGGACTTGCTTAGATTTCATTAAACCTAGTTCTTCTCGTTTTTTGTTCACTAACAATGTGGCGTAAATTTCTTTTACTGTTTTTTTCATATGATTTAAACCGACAAATGAAGAAAGTTGCTCATCAATATAGGAAAAACTACGATTTGTATGTTTATGATGATTAATTTTTTCTTCATGTAAAACGATATTAATTTGTCTTCGCTTATGCCTGATCATATCTGTTTGCAAGTCATCACCCCTTCGTTAAAAGTATTGTATTCTTTAACATAAAGAGGTGTGACAATCGCCTAGTAAAAAGTCCGGACACGTTTGAAACGCATCCGGCGTAAATTACTCTTTTTCAAGCGCTATATTTTTAATAGGTGCGAACGTAGAAATGGCGTGTTTATATATGAGTTGTTGTTTGCCGTCTGTTTCTATTAAGACAGTGAAATTATCAAAAGCTTTCACAATACCTCTTAATTGAAAACCATTTGTTAAAAAAACAGTCACTAACATACGGTTTTTTCTAAGTTGATTTAAATAAAAATCTTGAATATTCGTCGTTTGCGCCATCGTCTTTCCTCCTCTTTTTCTCTCTCTTTGGATTAATATTTCTATGAATGATTAATGAATCCTGCTAAATCTTTTAATATTTTTTGAAATGTTTTGTCTGATTGATTTGGATGCACTTCATACCAATTCACATCCATTTTATTTTTAAACCATGTATATTGACGTTTGGCAAATCTTCGGGAATTTTGTTTTAATTGTTCGATACATTCTTCAAGTGTTTGTTGACCTTCAAAATAAGGTATGAATTCTTTATAACCAATTGCTTTCATAGATTGACATTGTTTAAAACCGCGATTATACAATGATTTCACTTCTTGAAGTAGACCTTTTTCAACCATTTGATCAACGCGTTTATTAATTTGCTCATACAAAAGGTCGCGGTCCATCTCTAACCCTATGAAAATGGGTTGATATGGCGAAGGTTTTTGTTTTTGCGCTTGATGATGCTCAGTCATCGTCTTTCCAGTTGTTTCATAGATTTCTAATGCTCGAATAATACGTCGATGGTTGTTTGGATGAATTTTTTCGGCTTGTTTTGGGTCAATTTTTTTTAATTGATTATAAAGTGGCATAATGCCTTCTGTTTCAATTTTCTGTTTTAAACGTTCTGTAAATGCTCGATCACGTTTTTGTTTTGTAAAATTGTAATTGTATAAAGTTGCTTGTATGTACAATCCGCTACCGCCAACAATAATTGGCAATTTTTGGCGTTGTGATATTTTTTTTATATATGTTTGGACATATGTTTTAAACTCAGCTACAGAGAAATCTTCATTTGGCTCTTTAATATCGATCATGTAATGGGGAATTCCTTGCATCTCTTTAGCAGTTATTTTATCTGTGCCGATATCCATTTCTTTATATACTTGCATGGAATCCCCGCTAATAATTTCACCTGAAAAGGTTTTAGCAACTTCGATACTTAATTTCGTTTTCCCTACAGCGGTAGGACCGACAATGGCTATCACTTTGTACGTCATTTGTATTCCCCTAGTCTTTTTGATTTTAAGTGTATTTATTCATACGCTTGATATGCTCTTAACATCCACATATATTTTTCTAACGTACCTTGGATGTCAATCAATAAATCTAGTGTCGGCTCATCAGCAACGTTTTCCGCAAGTGGTATACTTTCCTCGACAATTTCCTTAACGATTTGCTCGTAATCGTTATGAAGTTGTTTTATGAGTTCATTTTCTTTATCATCGGCAGTTGCTTCTTCAAGTGTCGTTTCTTTAAGAAATTTTGTCATCGTAGCTATCGGTTTTCCATGGATCATTAAAATTCTTTCGGCGATTTCATCAATTTTTTCGGCAAACATTGTATACATTTCCTCAAATCTATCATGTAGTTCGAAAAAATGTCTGCCTTGTACATACCAGTGATATCTTTGTAATTTAACATATAAAACGAAGGAATTTGCTAGTAGTTGATTTAAATTGTTAATAAGTCTTTGATTTTCCACGTGTCTCACTCCAAAACTTTTCTATTATTTTATACGGAGTGATCATAATTTATACATTACATAATGCGTTTAAACATTTTCTCTAAATCGTATGATGAAAAATGAATTAAAATTGGCCGGCCATGAGGACAAGTAAATGGATCTTTCGTTCGCCTTAATTCATGAATTAAATGCATCATCTCATGCTCGTTTAAATATTCGTTCGCCTTAATAGAGCGTTTGCATGCTAGAAGCATAGCGACTTCATCTCTTAAATATTCGATATTAATTGCCTCATCTCGAATGATCTGCTCTATGATCTCGCGAATAATTTCTTCAGCAGATCCTTTAGGAAACCACGTAGGATGTGAGCGTATAATATATGTTTGATGACCAAAACTTTCAAAATAAAGACCTACTTCTTTTAACTCATCTTTAAATTGCTCAATAAAAAGTGCTTCACGTTTTGAAAATTCAAAGGTCATTGGCATTAACAATGTTTGAATATCTTTCTTAGGTTCACCTAATTTTTGTTTATAGTATTCATATTTAATACGTTCTTGCGCGGCATGTTGATCGATCATGTATAAGCCTTTTTCATTTTGTGCTAAAATATACGTTCCATGTAATTGTCCAATCGGATATATATCAGGTATACGTTTATCCCTTTCATCGTTCCTTAATTGATTGCTATGTTCATTTGTGACAAGTTTAGGTTTTTGTTTTATGTCTGTTTTTGTATTATTTATAAATGCTGGTTCTTTTTCGTATATACGTTCTTTTTTACTTTCATGATCGCCGATAAATTGATTAAAAGACATTGTTTGTTGATGGGCTTGTTCATTTTTCTTAACCTTCGTTTGATCAATTTTAGGTATTAAAGTTGTTTGCTGAAAGCGTGATTGGATCATATCTTCAATTACTTTTACTAACTCTTTTTCTTTGCTAAAGCGTACTTCTAATTTTGTCGGATGGACATTAACATCAACTAAAATTGGATCCATCGTTATTGCTAAAACGATTATAGGTGCGCGATGTACAGGAAGTAAAGTGTGATAAGCTCGCATAATCGCTTGGGTTAATGGAGTTGAACGAACATATCTGCCATTAACGAGTGTTGATATATACGATTTCGATGAGCGTGTTAATTCTGGTTTAGAAATATAGCCGGAAATATGAAAATCTAATGTTTCCTTATGAACGTGTAACATTTTTTTCGCAACACTCATTCCATACACTTGGGCGATTACTTGTAGCATGTCGCCTGAGCCGGAGGTTTTAAATAATGATCTTCCATTATGATAAGCTTGAAAGCGTATGTTCGGATAAGCAAAGGACATTCGATTTAGTAAATCAGTAATATGACCGAGCTCTGTGTTTAAAGTTTTCATATATTTTAGGCGTGCAGGTGTATTATAAAATAATTCATTGACGGTCATTTCCGTGCCTCGTCTAGCATCGCTTTTTGTCCGGCCAATGATTTTTCCACCTTCCAATGTTAAACATGTACCAGCTTCATTTCCCCGGGATGTTTTAATCGTTAATTTGCTCACAGCTGCAATGCTTGCTAAAGCTTCGCCACGAAAACCTAATGTTTTAATATGAAATAAGTCTCTATCTCGTTTAATTTTACTCGTTGCATGCCTTGAAAATGCTAATTCACAATCATCTTCAGACATCCCTGCACCATTATCTGTCACTTTAATTTGTTTAAGTCCTGCTTCTTTTAGTTCGATTGTAATAGATGTGCTGCCTGCATCAATGCTATTTTCAATAAGCTCTTTAACGACTGATGCTGGACGTTCTATGACTTCACCTGCTGCGATTTTATTTGCTAGATGGCTCGGAAGTCGGTGTATTTGCATGCTTAATCGCCCTTTCTAATTCGCTTTTGTAATCGATATAATGCATTCATCGCATCTAAAGGTGTCATTTCAAATAAATTTATTTTTTTTAATTCTTCTAGTATTTTTTGCTCAGTTGATTGGGGTTCTGTTTGTACTTGATCAGCGAAAAACGATAATTGACCTGATGTTTCTTCAAGTGTTGTGTAATCACTGCTATCTTCAAGTTGTTCAAGTATATCTTTCGCTCGATGAATCAATGGTTCTGGAAGGTTGGCTAATTTCGCAACGTGAATCCCGTAACTTTCATCAGAAGCACCTTCTTTTACTTGGTGTAAAAAAACGATTTTATCGTCATACTCTTCCGCTCTAACATGTATATTTCTAAGATGATTTAATGATTCTTCTAATACTGTCAATTCATGATAATGGGTCGAAAATAAAGTTTTTGCATGAATATGATCATGAATATATTCAATAATAGCTTGAGCTAACGCCATTCCATCATACGTACTCGTTCCTCGACCAATTTCATCAAGTAAAATTAAACTTTTATGAGTGGCATGTTTTAAAGCATGATTTGTTTCCAGCATTTCCACCATAAACGTACTTTGCCCAGATACTAAATCATCAGCTGCTCCAATGCGCGTAAATATTTGGTCAAAAATAAGTAACTTAGCGTCTTCACATGGAACAAAACAGCCAATTTGTCCCATAATAGCGATTAGAGCAAGTTGGCGCATATACGTACTTTTACCTGACATATTTGGGCCAGTGATTAATAAAATATTTTTTTCGTCACTTAATGTAATATCGTTTGGAACAAATGTTTCTTCATCCATAACTTGTTCGATCACCGGGTGTCTTCCGTTTTTAATCATTAATTCATTGTCATGAAAACGAGGACGTACATAATTATTCTCTTCACTGACAGTTGCAAAAGATTGTAAGACATCAATTTTACTAACGATATTTGCTAACATTTGCAACTTTGGAATATACTTCTTGACCTTATCGCGAATATATAAAAACAATTCATATTCTAAATCAATACTTTTTTCTTCTGATTCTAAAATTAATTGTTCCGTCTCTTTCAGTTCAGGCGTAATGAATCGTTCCGTATTTGTAAGCGTCTGTTTACGTTCATATCTACCCTCAGGTATTAAATGTAAATTAGGTTTCGTCACTTCAATGAAATATCCAAACACACGGTTATATTTTATTTTAAGCGAACGAATATTTGTAATTTCTTTTTCTTGTTGCTCAAGCTGAGCGATCCACTGTTTTCCATTTCTTGATGCATCACGATATTTATCAAGGGTTTCATGAAAGCCATCTTTTATGATGCCACCTTCTGTAATCGATGAAGGTGGGTCATCTGCAATACTTTTTTCTAATAATTGGACGATTTCTTCAGGAAAATGCATTTGTTTGCATATCTCTTGAACAGAAGTATCATTAACCATTTTTAAAATGTTTTTTATAACTGGTATTTGTTGTAGAGATTGCTTGAGTTGGATAAAATCTCTCGCATTAACGTTCCCATAGGAGACGCGACCAGCAAGTCTTTCTAAATCGTACACGGATTTTAACGTTTCTCTTAATTGTTCGCGTTCCATAAAATGTTTATGTAGTCCTTCAACAATATTGAGTCGTTCTTCAATCTGTGATTGTTGAATAAGCGGCCGTTCAATCCATTGTCTTAACATACGAGCTCCCATTGCTGTCATTGTACGATCAAGCACCCATAATAAGCTACCGTATGTATCCTTTTTTAATATCGTTTGCGTTAATTCTAAATTTTTTTTGGAATACATATCAAGAGACATAAACTGATCTAATTGAACAATTTCAGCTTTTTGTAAATGATCAAGTGATCTTTTTTGCGTACGCTTTATATAATTTAATAGACGGCTAAATGCCTCGACCATCCGTTCATCTGTTAAATCTTCACAAAGTTTTCGATATTCACCTTTAAAATTAACTTCATCTTCATAAGATAATGTAACATGGAGCCTTTTTCGCAGTTGCTGTTGATATGTCTTAGGTAATTGTGAAGAAACAACAATTTCTTTGATCGATTGATTAAATAGCTCATGAATAACAGCATCCCAACCATCTTGAATGAGCATTACTTTATTTTCACCTGTTGAAAGCTCATTGTATGCAATGACGAAAGATCCATCCGAAAAATGTGTTAAACTACTAATATAATTGCTTTCATTATCAGCGAGCATGCTTTTTTCCATAACCGTTCCGGGTGTGATGACTTGTACGACTTCTCTTTTAACAACTCCAACGGCATCTTTAGGATCTTGAACTTGCTCACAAATAGCTACTTTATAACCTTTGTCTACTAATTTTTTAATATAACTATTAGCTGAATGGTGTGGGACGCCACACATAGGAATTGGATCGTTTTTACCTGGATCACGTTTCGTTAATGTTATTTCCAGTTCTCTAGCGGCAATCGTTGCATCTTCAAAAAATAATTCGTAAAAATCACCGAGACGAAAAAATAAAAACGCATCTTTGTACGCTTTTTTTATATTCAAATATTGTTTCATCATTGGTGTTTGTGTTGACATAAATTACCCTCCATAAAAGCATTGGGTCACTATCTCTTCATTATAACATATAACTTCAACCTAAAAACTGCGAGAGAAATACTTCCCTCGCAGTTTGTTTAAACTTTTTCTTCTTTGTTTATAAAATTTGGCTCAATGTCACGAAGCTCTTCATCTGTTAGTTCAAAATCCCAATCATCGTCTTTTTCAACATATCCTTCAGGGTCTACTTTAACATATATGATTGTCTCACCAATGACTTTAACAATAAACCCACGTTCGACCTCTACAGAAATTTTATGTCCTTTTTTCGCTATATTACATTCAAGACAGTTCGGTTGTTGAGTTACTTTTGCAATAACATCGGAATCATGACCGAAGCAATGGTCATCTTTAACAGAAAGCGGAACTGTTTCATGATATGTGACCCGTTCTACCATTGCCTCTGTTTTTGAATTATCGTGATAAGCATACCATATATTTACATCATAGCTTCCGCTAATTTCTACGGCTTCTTTTGATTTTTTCTTCGCTTGGTATTTATGATTGATTACCCAACACCCAAGTATACTTGAAGGTCGATGAGACGGTGAAACAAAATGTGTTGCCTTTGAGTATTTGCGACCTTTGCCACAGACAGCTTTTGTAATAATCTCCCTATATTCTTTATCGTAGAAACTCATAATATCGCTGACCTCCTCTTCTGTCATAGTCATTTTATGCAAGGCTAACACCTAAAGTGCATATGTTTACTAAAAAAGAGGAGGTAGATATCATTCATTTCTTATTTTACATTTGTTCCTGTTTCCCCTGACATGACATCACCACCTGTTTCTTCAATCACTCGATTGGTTACTTCACGTGCGATCGTTTTTGATACTAATTGTAAAACGTCATTGACGACGACTTGAATTTCTTTAAATTCTTGGACAATTGGAATGGCATCTAATTCGTCATGCAGACGGTCTATTTCAGCTTCTACTTTTTTAAGCGCCTCTGTTTTTTCATAAGCTTGCAAGTTAACAGCTTGCTTTTGTAATGTTTTTATTTTTTTAATATTTTCTTGTACCTTTTCATTAGCATTAATTTTCGCCTCTAATTTTTTGAATTGATTAATTTCTTCTGTATTTGAGAGCATGTCAGCTAAATGTTTAGCCTCATCAAGAATTTGTTTTCGCGTATACTTTGCCATGATTATTTCACTCCAATTGTATTTTTGACCATAACGCCATCTAAAGACCATGTTTTTGTATCTGTAATTTTAACATCTACAATTTTTCCGATAGCTGATTTAGGTCCTTTAAAATTAACAACTTTGTTTTTTTCTGTATAACCTGATAAAACATCTGGATCTTTTTTACTCTCACCTTCAACGAGTACTTTAACAACTTGATCTTTATATTTTTTCATCGCTTCAGCTGCTTGTTTATTAATTAATTCATTTAAACGATATAGACGTTCCTTTTTAACGTCCATTGGGATTTCATCTTGCTGAACAGCAGCTGGTGTTCCTTCACGTGGAGAGTAAATAAACGTATATGCTGATTCAAAACCTACTTCTTTAACAAGTGACATTGTCTCTTCAAACTGTTCATCCGTTTCATTCGGGAAACCGACGATAATATCAGTTGTTAACGAAACATCAGGTATCGCTTTTTTAATTTTTTCTACAAGTTTTAAATACGATTCGCGTGTGTATTTTCGATTCATGCGACGTAAAATTTCGTTACTACCCGATTGTACAGGTAAATGAATATGGTTTAATAAATTTCCACCTTGTGCAAGCACTTCAATAACATGGTCATCAAAATCTCTCGGATGTGGAGATGTAAATCGGATTCGTGGAATATCAATTTTATGAAGATCGTCTAATAGATCGCCAAATTTATAGTCTAAATCGGAAAAGTCCTTACCGTATGCATTAACGTTTTGTCCGAGTAATGTGACTTCTTGATAGCCTTGAGCTGCAAGATATCTCACTTCTTGAATGACATCTTCCGGTCGACGACTTCGTTCTTTTCCTCGTGTCATCGGGACGATGCAATACGTACAAAACTTATCACAACCGTACATAATATTAACCCAGGCTTTAATATTGTCTTTTCTTACTTTAGGTAAATTTTCGATAATGTCTCCTTCCTTAGACCATACCTCAACGACATTAGCTTTTGAAAACATCGCTTCTTTAATTAAATGTGGCAATCGATGAATATTATGTGTTCCAAAAATTAAATCAACATGTTGATGTTTTTTCAATATGCGATTAACGACAGACTCTTGCTGGCTCATACAACCACAAACACCGAGGATAAGATCAGGATTTTCTAATTTTAAACGTTTTAAATGACCAATTTCACCAAACACTCTATTTTCGGCATTTTCTCTAATCGCACAAGTGTTTAGTAAAATAATGTCTGCTTCTTCCGTATCCGTCGTTCCTTCATATCCCATATTTGTTAAAATGCCAGCCATTACTTCTGTATCATGTTCATTCATTTGACATCCATATGTTTGAATTAAATATTTTTTTCCTTTACCTATATTTTGCATATCTTCTGGAATATCAAAATCGTAATGCACTTTTATATCTTCCCGAAAACGTTTGCGTGCTTTTCTAATGTTTGGTGGTTGATAGGTATGTTTAAAATATTTTGCAAAATCTTCGGTTGTTTTTTCGTGCAACGGTTTATCCTGACCGGATTTTCTGTCCGCGGATTCACCATATTCCATTTGATTTGTCTTTTTAACCATCTCAAATCTCCTTCCAATAATTTATAATCAACGTATTCACTTCACATGAGCCATTATAAAGGTTCTTTATAAATTAAACAATACAAGTTACATAATCGCAAACAAAAAGATGTATAGAAAAAACCTTCCTAATATTTAGGAAGGTTTTAAATATACAACGAAGCACAAGATCATCTATGGTGAAAAACAATTTCTTTATTATCTAGGCTCCACAATTAACTTAATCGCTGTTCGCTCTTCTTCATCAATCACAATGTCGGTAAAAGCCGGAATACAAATGAGATCAACACCACTTGGAGCGACAAAGCCTCTAGCGATAGCTACTGCTTTGACGGATTGATTGATAGCACCGGCACCGATCGCTTGGATTTCTGCTGAGCCACGCTCTCTTAGTACATTTGCAAGTGCTCCTGCTACTGAATTTGGATTCGATTTCGCTGATACTTTTAATATATCCATTACTAGTACCTCCTTCATTTCCTAATGTAGTGTTATTGTTACTATATTCTGAGAGATGATAGCTTATTACCCTCTATCTTTATTATGCATCAACAATTCAAAAAATTCAATAATTCAGCCGAAAAAGGGATGATCATCATTGATTAAAATACGTTCGATCTGTGTCGTTTTCCCCGTCTGTTTATCAATAGTGATAATGACACCGTTTAATTGTTTTCTTCCAGTTTTTAAAACATCAAAACGAACAGGAAGCTGTGTTATAAAATGATTGATAATCGTCTCTTTTTCAACACCTAAGATCCCATCATATGGTCCAGTCATCCCAACATCAGTTATGTACCCAGTTCCTTGTGGCAAAATGCGTTCATCAGCCGTTTGCACATGTGTATGTGTGCCGACAATTGCACTTATTCGCCCGTCAACATACCAAGCCATCGCTTGTTTTTCGCTCGTTGCTTCTGCATGAAAATCGAGAAAAATAATATTCGTTCGCTTTTTGGCTTCTTCAATTAGTGCATCTATAGCCCGGAAAGGGTCATCAAGTGGTGGAAGGAAGGTTCGTCCTTGTAAGTTAATGACTGCAACCTCAACATCATTAACATTAACGAAGATAATTCCTTTTCCAGGTGTGCCTTCAGGGAAATTTGCTGGTCGGATCATATATTTTTGTTCATCGATAAAATCAAAAATTTCTTTCTTCGCCCACGTGTGATTCCCCATTGTAATGACATGGGTGCCCCATTCTAAAAATTGTTTATATATTTTTTCTGTCATTCCTTTGCCACCAGCTGCATTTTCACCATTTATAACAATGACTTGGGGATGGTATTTACTTTTTAACTTTGGTAAGTAGTTTTCAACCATTTCCCGGCCTGGAGAACTTACGACATCGCCAATAAATAATATTTTCATATCAACCATCCTATTTCGTATGTACCAATAGTATTTCACAACTATATAGAGAATGTCAAAATAGTTGTAAAGATTTTTAATTGGTCTTTTAAAAAAATAAAGCGGTGTTAGACCGCTTTATTTTTCAACGTGACAAGTATGAACACTTATTTCGCGTATTCAACTGCACGTGTCTCCCTTATGACGGTAACTTTAATATGACCGGGATAATCGAGTTCTTCTTCGATACGTTTACGAATATCCCGAGCAATTCGAACAGATTCAACATCGTTAATTTCTTCCGGTTTAACCATAATGCGAATTTCTCTTCCAGCCTGGACAGCGAATGATTTTTCAACACCTGTAAACGATTCAGAAATCTCTTCTAATTTTTCTAATCGCTTAATATAGTTTTCTAATGTTTCACTACGTGCGCCAGGACGTGCTGCAGATAACGTATCAGCAGCGGCTACTAAAACCGAAATAACAGATGTTGGTTCTTCGTCACCGTGGTGTGAAGCAATTGAATTAATGATAACTTCATGTTCATTATATTTCGTAGCTAATTCTTTACCGATTTCGACGTGGCTCCCCTCAACCTCATGATCAATAGCTTTTCCGATATCATGAAGTAATCCAGCTCGTCTAGCAAGTGCTTCATCTTCACCAACTTCAGCAGCAAGTAATCCGGCAAGATAGGCAACTTCTTTTGAGTGATTTAACACATTTTGACCATAACTTGTACGATATTTTAAACGTCCAAGAATTTTTATGAGGTCTGGATGTAAACCTAATATGCCGACTTCAAACGTTGTTTCTTCTCCGATCTCACGTATATACTCATCCACTTCACGTCTAGATTTTTCTACCATCTCTTCAATACGTGCTGGATGAATTCTACCGTCTTGGACGAGTTTTTCCAAAGATATACGTGCAATTTCACGACGTATAGGATCAAACCCAGACAATATAACGGCTTCTGGTGTATCATCGATAATTAAATCGATACCCGTTAACGTTTCTAAAGTACGAATGTTTCGACCTTCACGTCCTATGATCCGCCCTTTCATTTCGTCATTAGGTAAATTGACAACAGAGACAGTCGTTTCAGCGACATGATCAGCGGCACAACGTTGTAATGCTAATGAAAGAATTTGCTTTGCTTTTTTATCAGCTTCCTCCTTAGCACGGTTTTCCGTTTCTTTAATCATTAAAGAAGCTTCATGCGAAACTTCTTTTTCGATACGTTCAAGGATAATGTTCTTTGCTTGCTCAGACGTATATCCAGAAATGCGTTCAAGCTCGGATTGCTGCTCTTGTAATATAGCTTCCACTTTGCTTTCCATTTCTTCAATTTGTTGTTGTTTTTCTGCGAGTGATTGTTCTCGTTTTTCCAACATGAGCTCACGCTTATCCTGCGTCACACTTTTTTGGTCTAAATTTTCTTCTTTCTGCGTTAGACGATTTTCCTGTTTTTGTATTTCAGCACGACGTTCACGTAATTCTTCTTCTACTTGTTGACGAAGTTGATAGTTTTCATCCTTCGCTTCAAGTAGGGCTTCTTTTTTAGCAGCATCGGCATTTCGATGCGCTTCATCGACGATTTGTTTCGCCAAATCTTCCGCACTGGAGATTTTCGCTTCTGCAATCGATTTTCGGATCAGATAACCAACAACAATACCGACGATTAAGATTAAGGCAAGCAAAATGGAGATGATTAAGGGATTGTCCACGATCTCACCTCCTATTGCTATAAAATTGTCATATTTCACTTGTCGGCATGTAACATATTCAATACATTTGAACGATCAAGTTGTATAATAGATAATATAATTATACAGTTTAATTTTAATTGTCTACACAAGCAATGTCAAGGAATCGTCAATGAGTAAAAAAATAAAATCCCTTACTTACACCAGAAGTAAAGGATTTCTAGTTTGTAAAAATATTTAAATGTCTAAACTTTCTTGTTCACTCTCGTCAGAATTCTCTTCTACGTCAAGTTCATAATAAGCGCGGATTGCTTGGTGTATTTCATTCATCACTTGAGGATTTTCTTTTAAATATTGTTTTGCATTTTCCCGACCTTGACCTAATCTTTCTTCATTGTATGAATACCAAGACCCACTTTTACGAATAATATCAAGTTCAGAGCCGATATCAAGCATTTCGCCTTCTTTTGAAATTCCTTCACCATACATAATATCTACCATTGCTTGCTTAAATGGTGGGGCTACTTTATTTTTAACAACTTTTAACCGTGTTTTATTGCCTACCATGTGATTTCCCTGTTTTAAAGTCTCTGCACGACGTACTTCTAATCGGACGGATGAATAAAACTTCAGGGCTCTTCCCCCTGGCGTTGTTTCCGGATTTCCGAACATAACCCCTACTTTTTCCCGAATTTGGTTTATAAAAATAGCAATTGTATTTGATTTATTAATCGCACCAGATAGTTTTCGAAGTGCTTGTGACATAAGTCTAGCTTGCAATCCGACATGTGAGTCTCCCATTTCTCCCTCAATTTCTGCTTTAGGAACAAGCGCCGCAACAGAATCAATAACGACGATATCAACTGCACCACTGCGAACGAGCGCCTCCGCAATTTCTAACGCTTGCTCACCTGTATCAGGTTGGGATAAAAGTAATTCTTCGATATTTACACCTAAGGCACGTGCATAATTTGGATCTAGTGCATGCTCTGCATCAATAAATGCTGCGTGGCCACCTTCTTTTTGCGCTTCGGCGATCGCATGTAATGCAATCGTCGTTTTACCTGATGATTCCGGACCATAAATTTCAATCACACGTCCGCGTGGATATCCACCAACGCCAAGCGCAACATCTAATGCTAATGAACCACTCGGGACTGTGGCTATCTTCTGTTCCGCTTGCTCACCCAATTTCATAATTGAGCCTTTGCCGAATTGCTTTTCGATTTGCCGTAACGCCATATCTAATGCTTGATTTCGTTCACTCATCATTAAACCTCCTTTAATTACTATGTATATCATACATCGTTTTTAATCATTTGCCAACAAAAAGCGAATAGATGTTCTCATTTTTAAAGATTGAAAATTGCAAATTTAACAAGGATAGATAAAAAATATCATCTTTTTATGAGTGAATTTATCATTAATTCGTTACCTTAAGAAAATGAAACAAAAGTTTTAAACCTTCAAGTACCGCTCGTCTTCTAACTATATTTCTATCGCCAGTAAATATAAGTTTCTCGACATGCTTTTTACCGGAAATATGATAAAGACAAATGTAAACTGTACCAACTTGCTCGCCTTCTAAAGTTTCGGGGCCAGCTTCACCTGTAAAGCTTATACCATAATCAACATTTAAAATATTTGTCACATTTTTAGCCATCTCTAGAGCACATTCTTGACTAACCGAGCCATATTGTTTTAATGTTTGCTTAGAAACTTTTAATATATTATTTTTCACGTTATGATCGTAGCAAACGATACTTCCCGGTATAACTTTTGAAGCACCTTCAACAGAAATGAGTTTTTGTGTAAATAATCCTCCCGTTAAGCTTTCTGCAGCTGCTATGCTTTGTTGCTTCCTCTTGAATATATCCATGATTACCTTTTCAATCGTTTGGTCATCATAGCCGTAAATATAATTGCCGAGCCTATGAGCGATGATTTCTCTCTTTTGTTCAAGCAATTCATCAGCCTTCTTGACTGATCGTTCTTTGGCTGTTAAACGTATATGAATGCCGTCTTTTTGAGCAAGAAGGGCGATTGTCGGATTGCTTTGCGCCTTAATCATATCTTTTAATTTTGCTTCTAAATGCGATTCTCCAATACCGATTGTACGGATAAGTTTTGATCGAATAACCATGTCTTGTCCTAAAAGTTCTTGTAAATACGGTAGCACTTGATTTATGGCTATTTGTTTCATTTCTCGAGGGACGCCTGGTAAAAAGATCCATGTTCTATGCTCATAGTTAACAATCATACCTGGAGCCATTCCAGAGTGGTTCATTAAAACTTTTGCACCTTCAAAAATTCTCGCTTGTTTTTTATTGTTGAGTGTCATTTTTCTTTTTTGCGCTTTAAAATGATTTTTAATTTTACGCATTGAAGGTTGATGTTCAATGAGTGGTAAATGACTTATTCGTTTAAAAGCCTCTCTCGTTAAGTCATCTTCAGTCGGTCCTAGTCCACCAGTTACGATCATCACATTTGATCTTTGATGAGCAACTTTAAAAGTATTTACGACACGATCAATGTTATCCCCAACAACCGAATGATAATGCGTATTGATCCCATAGGAAGCAAGTTGCTGTGATAGCCATTTTGCGTTTGTATTAGCAATTTGACCGAGTAATAATTCTGTACCAACACTAATGATTTCTGCTTGTATATGCTTCATTATGTCGACTCCTTTATCACGTGAAAGTTTTTAACAAAATAATCGTAACCGGATAAAACGGTGAAAAATAAAGCAATATATAACATGATTGTAGCAATCGGAATATTTAAAAAAGAGAATGGAAAGTTGTGTAGCAACAATAAAGCAATCGCTATAAGCTGTGTTGCAGTTTTAATTTTACCAAGAGAACTTGCGGCAAGAACGATACCGTCACCGGCAGCAACTAATCTTAAGCCCGTTACAGCAAATTCGCGACTAATGATAATAATTACAATCCATGCAGCAGCTAAGTTGTGTTGGACGATTAATATTAGTGCAGCTGACACGAGCAATTTGTCAGCTAGTGGATCTAAAAACTTTCCTAAGTTCGTTATCAAATTATACTTTCTCGCATAATATCCATCAAGCCAATCAGTACCTGCCGCAATGATAAATATAATCGCAGCGATCATATGGGACACAGGTAAATATGTAGCACCAATTGACACTTTACCCCAGTTAAACGGTACACTTAATAAAACAATAAATATGGGAATTAAACAAATTCGAGAAAGGGTAATTTTATTTGGCACGTTCATATAGACATCTCCTTTGCAATGTGTAAAACCCTCCCAAATATTAAATGTTGGAAGGGTTATTGTAAACTACTCTTTTATATGTAGCCATATTTTTTGATGCACATAATCGTCCGTTTCTAACGGGTACTCTAACGTCTCGTCGTTAATATTTATTTTTAATTGGGACGTATTTCCAATATTTAAATGAACTGATTTTTCATCGGAAATATCAATGTCCATCGGAGAATCAGCTGATGCAAACTCTCCGCTAAACAGTTCCTCTCCATCTTCATTTATCACAGCTAACCATGAACGTTCCTTTGTCTCTAATGATAAAATAACGTCTTCACTAGCGTTAAGAACATCGATTGTAGATTCAGGAACATTGCCTGATCCTTCTTCTTTGACGTCAAATTCAATCGCTTCATCCGCAGTATTTTCGTCTTCATCATCTTCGTTGTTTTCCGAAGATTTATTTTCATCATGTTCGTCATCTAAATCTTCGCCGTTATCTGCTGGCTTATGAATAATGACGTCGTTGCTTTCCTCATTCGCTGGCTCAGAATCCCCATCAACAAAAGCCTTTTGATACAAGAACCAAAAAACAAAAAAAATACCGATGATAAGGAGGATGACGATAATCTTTGGTATAAGTGAAAATATTTCTAGACTTCTTGAATCCCTACTGCTTCTTGAGTGCTGAAAACGTGTGTATTGTTCAGTTTCTTCATTTGCAGATGGAATTTCATCTTTATGTTCATCGAGTAGTTGTTTAGGATCAAGATCAACCGCAAGGGCGTATTCCTTTATAAATGCTCGGGCATAGAACGTTCCTGGTAACACATCGAAATTACCTTGTTCGATGGCCGTTAAATAACGCTTCTGTATTTTTGTAGTCTCTTGTATGTTGTCTAAAGACAATTGTTTAGCTTCTCTTGCTTCTTTGAGTCGATCACCGATTTGCATATTTAACACCACCCGTATTTAAAAATCAAACATAGAAAAGCCCTTTTGATCATTAAAATGAGGATTTTCGAGCTGTTCATATGTAATTTCTTCATCTTTATCTCGACGCAGTTCAATGATGTAATCAAAGTCATTCATACTATATTCAGTTGCTTGAACAAATATATCAGGGTGTTCGATGACTTTTATAGCTGGTAATTGCATAATTTCCCGAATGAGCCCCCAATGTTGCTCATTTGCTCGATGTTTAGAGACAATCCCATCTATGATATATATATTATCTCTACTGTACTCTCCTTTAATCAATTCATTTCTAACCGTCTGCTTAAGCAATGTGCTTGAGACGAACAACCAACGTTTGTTTGCACAAACACTGGCGGCGACGACTGATTCTGTTTTCCCCACCCGAGGCATACCGCGAATACCGATCAATTTATGTCCTTCGCGCTTATAAAGTTCAGCCATAAAATCAACTAACAATCCTAATTCATCTCTAATAAATCGAACTGTTTTTTGATCTGTCATATCTCGATGAATATATCGTCCGTGTCTAACGGCTAATTTATCATGAAGTTTAGGTTTGCGTAATTTTGTTATTTTGATCGCATCTACAGTTTGTAAAATTGATTTAAGACGAATAATTTGTTCATCATGTTTAGCTAGCAGTAACATACCGCGTCTATCATTTTCAACACCGTTGATCATAATAATGTTAATCGACAACATGCCTAATAAGGACGATATATCGCCTAATAAACCGGGTCGATTTTGTTGTAATTCATATTCAAAGTACCATTCGGTTTTTACCATCGCAAACTCCTTCAATGTAAATATTACATAATTACCTACGTAAAAGCAATCTATCTTTTATAATAAACGATTATTATTGTTATGAAAAGGCCTATTTAACAAAAAATTGAATATGATAACAAATAAATCGTATAAAAAAGAAGCTGTCAAAAAACAGCTTCTTAAAAATATTACTTAGTATTACCTTGATTTTGTACAAGTTTAATCATTGAATTTGCAATCGCTTGTTGCTCTTCTTCGGAGGCGCTATTCCAAAGCTCTCTTAAAACAGCTTCTTCTGGGTTTTCCGCTTCAACACTTTGAGCTAAATAATCTCCAACTTCATGTGCTAAATTTTCGATCGTCTCTTGACTCATGCCGCGGTCTTGAGCTTGCTCGATTCTGTTCGCTAAAAAGTCTTTCCACGTTTCAAAATTATCCAATATAGACATGTATTTACCTCCTTCACGTATTTACACGTTTAGTATGGCAAAATACATGTCATTTATACACAGGAGTAAATAAGTACAATTTATATTTCTAGCTGGGAACAACTTTACATATAGCGATTTGTTCTTCATTGATCCAATCTTTTATTAACGTTTTTACATCATCTAAAGATAACGATTGAATGACATCAAAAACAGTAAAGAAATCAATGCCATATGTATTATATTGAATATAATTATTAGCGATAAATTCTAATGAGTTCATACCCCGAAGGAGCTGACCGGTGAGTTTATGCTTCATCTTTTGCAAGTCTTTAGCTGTTACTAACCTTTCCTTCATCGATAAAAGCAAATTTTTAATGACATTTGCGAATTCATCGGGATGCTTTGTATTACCGCCAATAATTGAATAACCAAACGTTTTTTCTAACGTTGAACTAAAGTTAAAACGATCATCAATTAATTTTTTTTCATACAGTTGTTGATAAAATGTACCACCTTTAGAAAAATAATGATCTAAAATCATTTGTTGTAATAAGTCTCTCTTTAAAAACTCTTTGGCCGTTAAGTTTTCCGAAGTATCTTTAATACCTATATGACATTTTGGAATTGAAACAGGCATTTTTATTTCATTTTCTTTGTTTGCTACATGATTTGGCTCTTCAGGTATTTGGCGGTCAATGCGATCCATCGGTGTGAAATCTTTTTTCGCTTGATTTTGTTTAATAAGCGTCATCATCCGTTTTGGATCAAAGTTTCCTGCTATAAATAAAGTCATGTTTTCTGGATGATAGAAAGTGTTGTAACAGACGTATAAATCATCTTCGGTAATTTTTTGGATCGAATCAACAGTTCCTGCTATGTCAATGTTTACTGGATGGTCATGATATAGGCTTTTTAATGTTCCCATGAAAGATTGCCATTCTGGTTGGTCATTATACATTAAAATTTCTTGTGCAATAATGCCTTTTTCTTTTTCAACAGTTTCCTTTGTAAAGTACGGGTCTTGGACAAAGTTTAGTAATGTTTCAACATTTTTTTCAATGTGGTCCGTTGCAGAAAATAAATATGCAGTATTTGTAAATGACGTATAAGCGTTTGCTGATGCGCCCTGTTGGCTAAAATCAGCAAACACATCACGATCTTTTTTTTCAAACAGTTTATGCTCTAAAAAGTGAGCAATCCCTTCTGGAACGGTTATCATTTCGTTTTTACCAATCGGTGTAAATGTTTGGTCAATTGAACCATATTCTGTAGAAAATATGCTAAATGTTTTTTCCATCTCCGGTCGTGGTAATAAAAATACTGTTAATCCATTATTTAATTTATCAGTATAGAGCGTTTCATCAATTTGTTTATATGTTTTCTTTTGCATCAATATCACCATCCTTATTCGTTAATAAATAAATGGTATCTGTTTTAATATTTTTAGCGACACGTACGACATCGTCTTTTGTTACTTTTTTAATATTTTGGATGAGTACTTCTGGCGTGATGCGTTTGCCAGCTAATACTTGTTGATATAAAAGCTCAACGATCCCTCGCGGATTATCGATCGTCTCAAGCAATTGATTAATAACTAAATCCTTCGTTTCCTCAAGCTCATCTAATGAAAAATCACCATTTTTCATAGCAGTCATTTGTTGTTCAATAATTTCTCTTGCGTCTTCATAATCGTTTGCATCAATTCCACTAAAGACGAGCAATAATCCTTTATGGCTTTCAATGCGTGATGCAGCATAATAAGCGAGACTATTTTTTTCACGTACATTGATAAACAATTTCGAACTTGGAAACCCACCAAATAATCCATTAAATACCTGTAAAGCGTAGTAATCATCATCTTTATATGTACAGTGTGTTCTGTAGCCTATGTGTAATTTTGCTTGTTGAATATCGTCTGTCTCGATAATGACTTTAGGTGCTTCTGTTAAGTCAATTTTTTCGTCTTCACTTACGGGTATCGTTTGTTTAGATTTTTTAGAAATCGTTTGTGTAACTTTTTCTGCCATTAATTCTGAATCAAAATCACCTAAAACGTAAAGGTCTAAAGCATCTTCTTTTAATAAATTTGTGTAGTATGCATACAACTCCTCTGCTGTTAACTTATCAAGGTCTTCCTCATATCCATGAACATGGAGCTGGTAAGCCTCCCCTTCACACATTTCATCAATTAAACGGATGTTCGCATACATCATCTTATCATCGATGATTGCTCTCATTTTCTGTCTTAATGTTTCTCTTTCTCGTTCAAACACTTTTTTTTGAAAACCATTTTGCTCTGTTCGTGGCTGAAAAATAATATCATGAAGCAATTGGATAGATTCATCGATAACATCTGATGTCTCTGGAATATATTTTTGATTCGCAACATCTAATCGAATACTTAAAATATGATTGTTTCCTTTTTTTGCAGCGTCAATAGATAAAACAGCGCCATAAAGCTCATCTAATTTTAATTGTAAATCTTGCTCAGTAGGATAATTTTTCGTTCCCTGTCGCAATATATATGGTAGTAAAGCGCGTTTTGTAATCGTCTCTCGCGTCAAGGGGGCTTTAAACTTCGCCACAAAACTTATCGTCTTAAATTTTTTGTTCGGAATTAAATGTAAATGTAGTCCATCTTTAGTAATGATCTTCTCTTTGATTGTATTCATTTTATACCTCCCGAATATTCCTTTTTATTTTGTACGATTTTATTTAAAAATACCTATTTAATAGTTATGATGTTTTTTCTTCTTTTGGTTTTGACACGAGTACGTGGCGAGGACGATTACCTTCGTAAGGACCGACAATTCCCCGGTCCTCCATCGCATCAATTAAACGAGCAGCTCGCGTATAACCAATGCGAAAACGTCGCTGTAACATTGAAACGCTAGCACTTTGCCTCGATATTACGAGCTCTACAGCATCATCATACAGTTCATCATCAACATCAGTTGTAACTTCCGATGTTTCTTCAGGAATCATGTCTTCTTGATATGATGCTGGTTGTTGATTTTTACAATGTTCGACGATCTTTTCTACTTCTGCATCTGATAAAAATGCCCCTTGAACACGAACGGGTTTTGATAATCCAACAGGTAAGTATAACATATCACCGCGTCCAAGCAGTTTCTCAGCACCTCCTGAATCTAAAATTGTTCGTGAATCTGTCTGTGAAGAAACGCTAAAAGCAATGCGTGATGGTATATTCGCTTTGATGACACCTGTAATAACATCAACAGATGGCCTTTGTGTTGCAATGATTAAATGAATACCTGCTGCCCGGGCCATCTGTGCTAATCGTGTAATGGAATCTTCCACATCCGTAGAAGCGACCATCATTAAATCTGCGAGCTCATCAACTAAAACAACGATATATGGAAGTGGTGAAAATTCTTCTTCATCAATTTGTTCATGTAGCTGAATATATTCATTATAAGCTTCAATGTTTCGTGTGCCTGTTTCGGAAAATAATTCATAACGCCTCTCCATTTCAGCTACTATTTTTTTAAGCGCTGTTGAAGCTTTTTTCGGGTCTGTTACAACAGGTGTTAATAAATGAGGTATGCCATTGTAAACGTTTAATTCAACTTTTTTCGGATCGATCATCATCATTTTCACTTCATGTGGTTTCGTTCGCATTAAAATCGTTGCAATAATACTATTGACACAGACACTTTTTCCACTTCCAGTAGCACCGGCAATTAATAAGTGGGGCATTTTATGAAGCTCACCAACAATTGTATCGCCTGAAATATCTCTTCCTAGAGCGAATGCAAGTTTACTCGCATGTTTTAATGTTCGATCGAAGACTTCACGTAAATGTACGACAGCAACATCTTTATTGGGAACTTCAATACCAACAGCTGACTTTCCTGGAATAGGTGCTTCAATCCGAATATCTCTAGCCGCGAGCGCAAGCGCTAGATCATCGTGTAAATTGACGATTCTACTTACCTTAACACCGGCTTCTGGAGATACTTCGTATTTTGTCACAGCTGGACCGACGTGTACTTTTGTAACTCGTGCGTTAACACCGAAATTGTAAAATGTTTCTTCTAATGTTCGGACAGTCGCTTGTATATGTGATTTTTCCTGTTGTTGTGTATTTTTCGGTGGTTCTCTTAATAAATCAAGCGAGGGTAATTCATAGTCATAATGTTCGGTTTCTGTCGTTTGTGTTATGCTTGGTTCTAGTTGTTCATTTTTCGTTTGCATATTATTTTCTGCTGTATCTTCATCATATGCATATGATATATCCGAAAAATCTTGAATAACTGGCTCCTCTTTTAACGTATCTTGATTTAATGAAACAGGCGGTGCCACGTCTTCTTCTATAGGTGTCTCGGTTGTTTGTTGATACATTTTTAAACGTGTTTTAAGCGCTTCTTTCATTGAAGATAATTTCACGCTTAAGATTTTAATTAAATCGCTTAAAGACACTTCCGTCATAAAAATAAAACCGATAATCATTGAAAAAACAGCGACAATTTTTGTGCCAATCGAAGAGAATAAATAATAACAAAAGGCAAGTAAAATACCACCAAACATGCCGCCACCGATACGTAAAGCACTACCTTCCTGATTGATATAAGCTAAAAAGTTCTCCCAAGTCATTTTGATAATGGAAGTGTTTTCGCTTGCCATAATTATTTTGTCAAATGTTTGTATATGCGTCAGTAAAATAAGTCCAATGAATAATATATAAAATCCGACCATTTTTTTATGCCAAAAGTCTGGATAACGCCTTTTGACTAATAAAATAATACCCGTTAACAATAAAAATAAACTAGCAGTAAAATACCAAATTCCAAAGAAAAAGCGGAAAATATGTTCTAATCCGCCTGGAATTAATCCATCGCTAATAGCGCTTGCACCACTACCAAAAATAGCTAGACAAATAAAGAGCAAACCGAGCAACTCGATTTTTAATTTATTTTTTAAACGACTTTTTTTTCGTTTACCTTTCCTAGCCATTGCCTTCACCTCTTGTAACTCCCCTAAAATATGAATGAAACCCTTGTCTACTTGACAAGGGATTGTCGAAATGCCATTTCTTAACCATTGTACCATAGTTTCCCATATGAACGATAGATTGTCGATATAAAGATCTTTTTTAAATTTCATATGCGTTGTTTTTAGATAAAATTGACCCTGGCGTATATTTTGCATTTAAGTAGTCTTGTGGATCAGTTGACATTAATTGTAACAATTGATACTGACCATCTGTTGTTTTTTTAACATACATCATTTTTCCTTCATAAGAGATAAAATGGCGATTTTGTAGTTGCTCATCTTGTTCAAGAGGAAAGACGTCTGTTTCTGATAGCGGTGTGTAAATAATCATTGGATCACCCTTTTTTCTTCGCTTTTTGTTTGATCTATGAGCTCGGATATTTTTTTCATCGCTGCATTTACTCCACCGACTTCATCAATTAATCCGTATTTTACTGCATCTTTACCAACGACATTTGTACCGATATCACGTGTTAAATTTCCTTTAGCAAACATTAAATCTTTAAATTTTTCTTCTTTTATTTTAGAATGTTCAACAACAAAATTTATCACCCGATCTTGCATTTTATCTAAATACTCAAATGTTTGTGGTACACCAATTACAAGACCGGTTAAACGTATTGGATGAATTGTCATTGTTGCTGTTGGCGTTATAAAACTGTAATCTGTCGAGACGGCAATTGGTACGCCGATTGAATGACCACCACCAAGAACGATAGATACGGTCGGTTTAGAAATTGAAGAGATCATTTCCGAAAGTGCAAGACCAGCTTCAACATCGCCACCAACAGTGTTTAATAATACGATCAAACCTTCGATCTTAGGATTTTGTTCAATAGCGATGAGTTGTGGTAATAAATGTTCATATTTCGTCGTTTTATTTTTCGGTGGTAATTGAATATGTCCTTCAACCTGACCAATAATCGTTAAAACGTGAACATTAGAATCAGGTACTTGTGGGATATTTGATTGACCAAGTTGCTGTATTTTTTCTACAATTGATGAAGCATTTTCGGTTTGCTCTTCGGATTGGCTATCTTTTTTATCCATATCTTGTTCCATTTAATATGACACTCCTTTGTTTAAGTTTGGCATGACAACCTTAGTATGAACGAATTCTTTTGTTCCATACAGAACATCGATTCATAATAAAAAACACCGGTTTAAACCGGTGTTTTTTTATGACTAAGGAATGTTTTAATGGTTTAGCGGTTGCTTTTTTATCTCGCTTAATCCAAATTCTTCATGCAAAGCATTTAAGGCAACTGTTAAATCTTTTTCTTTAATAAGCACCCATATCGTTGTATGACTGTCAGCAGATTGTAAAATTTGGATGTCTTCATTCATTAAAGTTTCTACGATTCGAGAAGCTACGCCGGGTACACCCGTCATGCCTGCGCCAACAGCTGATACTTTCGCACAATCTTTATTTATAACAGGTTCATAACCGATTGTTTTCAGAATATTTTCGGCTTTTTCTGTTAAATCATTTGGTACAGTATAAACGACTTCAGTTGGTGAAATGTTAATAAAATCAATGGAAATACCTGCTTCTGCCATCGCATTAAAAACATTTGCTTGGGAATTCTTGCCTGCTTTCATTTTAACTTGAATTTGTGTAATAGCATCAATGTAAGCAAAACCAGTAATTAACCGGTCAGGAATATCAACACCAGTGGGTAACCGTGAAGATGTTACTAATGTGCCAGAGTCATTTGAATATGTTGAGCGCACCCGCATTGGCACTTCGGCTTGCATTGCGATTTCTACAGCCCTTGGATGAACGACTTTTGCACCCTGGTACGCTAAGTGACAAATTTCCATATAAGTGATGGCATCAAGGGAGCGAGCCTTTTTAACAATACGCGGGTCTGCTGTCATAATCCCGTTAACATCTGTAAAAATTTCAATGCCTTTCGCTTGAGTAGCAGCGCCTAAAGAAGCAGCTGTTGTATCACTTCCGCCCCTACCGAGCGTTGTTATATCACCTGTTTTAGTAACCCCTTGAAAACCGGCAACGACGACGACATCGTGTTTTTCTAACTCATCGTATACACGTTTAGGTTTCACCTCTTTGATTTTAGCTTGATTGAAATGATCATTAGTGATGATTCCCGCTTGTGGACCTGTTAATGCTGTTGCTGTCACGTTATGGGTTTGTAATTCACTTGTTAAAATGACCGAAGATATTGTTTCCCCACAGGACATGAGCATGTCAAGCTCGCGATGCGCCGTATGATTTTCCGGAAAATCGGCAAGCGCAAGCAGTGAATCTGTCGCATATGGTTCAGGTAATCGTCCGGGGGCAGAAACAACGACGATGACTTTATAATTATGATGTATCGCTCTTTGAATATGTTCAATCACGTGTCGTCGACTTTTTTTATCGCGAACCGATGTTCCGCCAAATTTTTGAATTAATATATCCATCCATGCAACACCTCAAATGTGTAAACAATATTTTAAATGAATCCTTTTTTAACCATTGTCTCGGCAATTTGAACAGTATTTAACGCTGCACCCTTTAATAAATTGTCAGAGACGATCCATAAGTGAAACCCTTTCGCAAAATCTAAATCTTGTCGCACGCGTCCAACGAACACGTCTTCTTGTCCGCTAGCATCTAAAGGAGTCGGATACGTTTGAGTCTCTGGGTTGTCTTGTACCGTAATGCCTTCAGCTTGTTCTAGTGCTTCCCAAATATCAGGAACGGTTACGTCATTTTGTTCAACCTCTATATAAATGCTTTCAGAATGAGACGTAACAATTGGTAACCGGATGCAAGTAGCTGCAATTGGTAAATTAGGTGTATTCATGATTTTTTTCGTTTCATTTATCATTTTCATTTCTTCTGCAGTATAGCCGTTATTTTCAAATACATCAATTTGTGGTAAAGCATTAAAGGCAATAGGATAATGGTTTTTATCTTTTCCAACAGGTAGTACAGAAGCGGTCATCTCTTCATCATTTATATATTGTTTTGTTTGTATTTCTAGTTCTTGAACCGCATCAAGCCCGGCTCCAGATACAGATTGATATGTTGAAACGACAATTCGTCTTAAACCAAAAGATTGCAAAATAGGTTTTAAAGCAACGACCATTTGAATCGTTGAACAATTTGGATTGGCGATAATACCTTGATGATTTGCGATATCATTACCATTAACTTCAGGTACAATAAGTGGTACGTCTTCATTCATCCGATATGCACTTGTATTATCGATAACGATGGCACCGCGTTTTACGGCTTCTGGCGCTAATGTTTGAGATACAGCTCCGCCAGCAGAGAAAAAAGCGATGTCGATGTTAGTAAAGGACTCAGGCATTGCTTCCTCAACAACGATTTCCTGATTTTTAAATGTTAATGTTTTTCCAGCCGATCTATTGGATGATAATGCTTTTATCTCGTGAATTGGAAACGGATCATTTTCTAAAAGTTGCATAATTTTTTGACCGACAGCACCTGTTGCTCCAACGATTGCTACATTGTATGATTGATTTGACACTTTCAAATGTCTCCTCTCACTATAACGTATTTCTTTTATAAAGAGTTTTCCTAGCCTTTAATACTAACATATTTTTTATACATATGGAATAAATCATGAATAGTTTCGTTCAAATTGCAACACTATAAATGAATATTATCCCTTTTAAGAATATTTTACGCGTTTTTAAATAACTTGTGTATATTTTATTAATATAAAATAAAAAAAGGCTAGTATTTACTAACCTTATCATTTTTCAGTCCTCAACCATAATCATATCTTCACCTATTTTTTTTATAGCATCCCAAGTAATTTTTAAATGTTCTCCATTTTTTTTCAAACCAAACCATTTATATTCTGGAATGATAAATGATTTTATTTTTCCAGTTGTTATATCAATTTCTAAATCCGTTTGCCCAAGAATACCTAGCCGTGACCCGTGATTAATATTAACAATTTCTTTGCCACTAATATCTTTATAACGCAAGGAACTCTCCCCTTTACACATGGTATAATATGTGTATGTTTACAAACTACAATTATGTGAGCATTTGTTTAAATTTATTCTCTTGCTTCGCTCAATAGCTCATCAATAGTTCCGATTTTGTAAGCATCGTCTTCGATTTCTTCAATGAGTGAATCGAGACCTTGAACGATTGACGATGTCGGGTGCATGAGTATCGTTGCTCCTGGGTGGATATTGTTCATGACGCGATCACGCATGACTTGAGGAGAAGGATTTTTCCAATCGATGGTATCAACCGTCCATAAAATCGTTTCCATATTTAAAGCATGGACTTCTTTAACAACTTGATCGTTAAAACTTCCACTCGGGGGTGCAAAATATTTCGGGGTTTTACTCGTAATAGCTTTTAAAACATTGTTCGTCTGTGAAATTTGCTCGACGATATCTTCTTTTGCAAGTTGCTCCATATTTGGATGGTTATATGCATGATTTCCAATGATATGATTTTGCTCATCGATCATTTTAACAAGATTAGGGTGTTCTTTTGCCCATCTGCCTTCAATAAAAAATGTCGCCTTCACCTGATGTTCTTTCAAAATGTCAAGAAGATCGGGTATGTATTCATCCCCCCATGAAACATTAATTAAAAATGAAACCATTTGCTTGTCGGGATGTCCACGATAAATAGGAGCTGGTGGTAAATCTTTTAATGACACATCCGGGGATACCTCTTCATAGACGAGTAAAGAATCGTTAAAAACACCTTTTTTATTCATTTTTTCAAAAGATTTATGAACATCAACTTTAAGGCCATTTCGACCGGGGGTTTTTTTCCATATTTTATCGATATATGCATCGTCTGGCTTTTTAAAATATGTAGAACTTTTCTTCTGAATGTTCTGATAGAGCGAGTCTTGATTCATTTTATGAACAGGGGTAGATAGTGGCGAAATGTTAAGTTGATCTACATGCAAAAAATTGTTATTTGATTGAAGAACGAGGATAACAATGCCTATAAATATACACATATGAATAAGTTCACGATATCGATGCATAAATCTCCCTCCCAATCTATACATATGATAGGGAGGACAAGATATACATAAATTTTTATCATGACAAATAAAAAAGAAACTGGTAAGCCAGCTTCTTATCGTTTAAGTTTTTGTTTTGCTTGTTTACGTTGCTTTTCATCACGCAAAACTGCTTTTCGCGATAAATTGATTCGTCCTTGCTCGTCAATTTCAATGACTTTTACCATAATTTCGTCTCCAACGGAAACAACATCTTCAACTTTATTTACACGCTTTTCATCGAGTTCGGAAATATGAACGAGACCGTCGCGTCCTTTAAAAAGCTGCACAAATGCACCAAATTTCTCAATTCTACGCACTGTACCTAAATACATTTCTCCAACCTCTACTTCTCTGACGAGGTCTTCAATAATTTCTTTCGCTTTTTTATTCATTGCTTCATCATCTGAAGAAATAAAGACATTACCATCTTGTTCGATATCAATTTTAACACCTGTTTCATCGATGATTTGGTTAATCTGTTTACCGCTTGGCCCTATGACATCGCGGATTTTTTCTGGATCAATTTTGATCGTTAAAATTTTCGGAGCATATGGTGATAATTGTTCACGTGGTTTTTTGATTGTATCCAACATGGAATCAATAATTTTGAGACGTCCAACTCTCGCTTGTTCTAAAGCTTTTTGCAAAATTTCTTTTGACAATCCGTCAATTTTAATATCCATTTGTAAAGCAGTTATTCCTTTTGTTGTACCTGCTACTTTGAAGTCCATATCGCCAAGAGCATCTTCCATTCCTTGAATATCCGATAGAATAGCATATTTATCCTCAGATTTAACAAGTCCCATTGCTATACCAGCCACTGGTGCTTTAATTGGAATTCCTGCATCCATCATGGCTAATGTACTTGCACAAATACTTGCCTGAGATGAAGAACCGTTAGATTCAAGGACTTCTGAAACTAAACGAATCGTATATGGAAATTCTGATTCCGAAGGAATCACCTTATCCAATGCCCGTTCACCTAAAGCGCCGTGTCCAATTTCTCGACGCCCTGGAGCCCTCATAGGTCCTGTTTCACCGACACTATATTGCGGGAAATTGTAATGGTGCATAAAACGTTTTGATTCTTCCAAGTCAAGCCCATCTAATATTTGCACGTCCCCTAATGCTCCTAGGGTACATACACTAAGCGCTTGTGTTTGTCCACGTGTAAACAAACCAGAACCATGTGTTCGTGGAAGCACATTGACACGAGATGATAATGGTCTAATTTCGTCAATCTTTCGACCGTCTGAACGTATATTATGTTCTAAAATTAAGCGACGTACTTCTTCTTTAATCAGCTGATCTAATGCAGCTTCCACTTGCATATACATATTTGGATCTTCTTCTTCATCATAACGTTGAAGCGTATCTTCTTTAACCTTTTCGATAGCTTCTTCGCGAGCATGTTTTTCTTTAACTTGAATAGCTTGATCTAGTTCGTGCTTTATTTCATCCTTAATGTTTGTATAAATATCTTCGTCTAGTTTAAATAATGTAATATCTCTTTTTTCAAGCCCGATCGCTTCAACAATTTTCTCTTGAAACTCGACTAGGCGAATAATTTCTTGATGGCCAAACATGATAGCTTCAAGAATAATGTCTTCAGAAACTTCATGCGCTTCTGCCTCTACCATATTAACAGCTTCTTTCGTGCCAGCAACTGTTAAATGGATTTCGCTTTTTTCTTGTTCTTCAATTGTCGGGTTGATGACAAATTCACCATCGACTAAACCGACATTTACACCTGCAATAGGACCAGAAAATGGAATGTCAGAAATTGAAAGCGCGATAGATGAGCCAATCATTGCAGCAATTTCTGTTGAACAATCTTGATCAACACTCATAACGGTACTTACAATTTGAACTTCGTTGCGAAACCCTTCGGGGAATAGTGGTCGAATTGGTCGATCGATTAAACGAGCGGCTAATATTGCTTTCTCGCTCGGCTTCCCTTCTCGCTTAATAAATCCACCTGGGATTTTTCCTACAGCATACAACCGTTCCTCATAATTGACCGTTAAAGGGAAAAATGGTAAATCCTTTGCTTCATCTGATGCTGTAGCAACTGAAAGTACAGCTGAATCACCATAGTAGATCATACACGCACCGTTAGCTTGCTTTGCGACTTCTCCAATTTCTACTGTAAATGGTTTACCAGCAATTTCTGTGGAGAATATTTGTTTTTCATCGGTCATTAATTTAAGTTCTCCTTTCAAAGGGGTTCTATCCTTATTTTATAGTTCATTTGTTCAAATGTAAATTTAGCACTTCAAAATTAAAGGTGTAGAAAAAGCAGGATTTCTCCTGCTTTATAATTTATCTACGTAAACCAAGTTTTTGAATGAGATTACGATAGCTTGAAATATCTTTTTTACGTAAATAATTTAATAAATTACGACGTCTTCCAACTTTCTTTAATAGTCCACGGCGTGAATGATGATCGCGTTTGTGGCGATTTAAATGATCGTTTAAAACATTAATTTCTTCAGTTAACACTGCGATTTGAACTTCTGAAGAACCTGTATCATGTTCATGTGTTTTAAACTCATCAATGATTTCCTTCTTGCGTTCATTCGTAATAGCCATGTCTACACCTCCTTAATATTTTAATCCCCAATCCCCTAGCAAACGTCGGAGAGGCGATTTGCCAAGCGATGGTTTTATACGGTTTCAAGGGTACATCTTTTTTAGTAAAAAAGCAAGTATCGTTACCGTTCTTTTACGAATTGTTTATTGTTTGAAAAATTGTTTCGTTTGCTGTTCATCCTTTGAAAGTTGCTTAACTAATTCGTCGATGTCATTAAACTTTTGTTCATCTCTTATAAATTGGTACCAATCAATTTGCAATTTGGCACCATATATATTGTCATTAAAATCGAGCAAATGAACTTCTAAATTAGGCTCAAATTGATTCGTATAAAATGTCGGCCTAAAACCTAAATTAGCCATGCCTTCATATAGATGATCATCGATTTTTACTTTGACGGCATAAACCCCTGGTGTCGGAAGCATTGTATCTTCATGAACGTCAATATTTGCGGTGGGATACCCGATCGTATGACCACGCTTATCACCTTCAATGACAGTTCCTGACGTTCTAAAAGGCCTTCCCAATAACGTGTTGACAGCCTGAATATTTCCATTTTCCATATATTGTCTAATCTTTGTTGAGCTAATTTTTTCACCTTGATATTCAACCTTAGGAATCGTTGTATAAGTGAAATGTCCTTTAGTAAATTGTGCAATGTTTTCCATGTTGCCTTTACCTTTATAGCCGTATGTAAAATCAAATCCTGCAACGAGATGTTTAATATTTAACCCGGTAATAAAATGATCAATAAACACCTCAGGCGATAATGATGATAGTGGCTTATTAAATGTAATAACATATAAACGGTCAACGTCTAGAGACTCTAAAATTGCTTTTTTTTCAGACATCGGGGTAATATATTTGACGTGCTTTGTACCTTTTTTCAAAACGACTGATGGATGTGGATGAAAAGTAATAACAGCACTTTCCATTTGTCGTTTTCGTGCTTCATAAACAGCTGTTTGGATGACTTTTTGATGTCCTCGATGAATACCATCAAAAAATCCAATCGCACTTACAGTGTGTGGTAAATCTTGTTGTATGAATGAATGAGGATATGATATGTTTATAGTTTTCATCAACTTCACCTTCACTTTTTAACCGTTAAATACACGAACTGGTTTAATGACGTTAGAGTTCTCAGGATGTATTTGATAAATTGCTAATAATTGTTCACGGTACATGACTAAAAATGGATCTGAATGTAGTTGTTTTGTTGGTTTGCGAAGTTTTTGTCCATGTGAAATTCTTTGTTTTGTCTCTTGATTCACATATAATCTATCCATATGTTTTAATCCATCTGCCATTGGGATTAGAAGCTCTTTAAGTTTACCTTTCTTTTTATATTGCTCAATATCAGGTAGTTTAACTGTATCTTTAGCTGTAAATGAGCTTGCACCAATTCGAACTAAATGCGACATATGTGCAGGATAACCTAACTCTTTGCCAATATCCACACACAATGTTCGGATGTATGTTCCTTGTGAACAGACGACTTTTATTTGAAAAGACGTGTCATTATTTGTTAAAGGAGACATGCGATAAATATCGTAAATGGAAACATTTCTTTTCGGACGTTCGATTTGTTCATTTGCCCTTGCATACTCGTATAGTTTTTTACCCTTAACTTTGACGGCCGAATACATCGGAGGTATTTGTGTAATATTTCCTTTAAACGATTGTAACACATCATCAATCGTTTGTACGGATGGTGTTTGCATTATTTCTTTTTTTTCAATGACTTTGCCGTGAGCATCTTCCGTGTCTGTCGCTATGCCTAATTGAATGGTAGCAATGTAAGTTTTCTTTAAAGGTGTTAAATATTGAACGACTTTCGTCGCTTCTCCGATACATATTGGTAGTACTCCTTCGACCTCTGGATCAAGCGTTCCGGTATGACCAACCTTTTTAACATGAAATAGATGGCGCACTTTCATAACGCAATCGTGTGACGTTAAACCTTTTGGCTTCCATAACGGTAAAATACCATTCATATAATCACCAACGATTTCATAACTATTGCATACATTTATTGATTTAAATTGCGAAGAATTTCTTCTATGCGATTTCCATGCTCATGCGCTTCATCAAAGTCAAAGGTAATTTCTGGGACTTTCCGCAAACGAATGCGCTTGCCAATTTCCGATCGAATAAAGCCTGTCGCTTTTGATAAACCAATAAGGGTCGATTCTCTTTTTTCATCATCTAACACAGAAATGTAAACTTTAGCTTGCTGAAGATCACCTGTTACGTCTACATCAGTCACTGTTACAAATCCAATTCGTGGATCTTTTATTTTACGTGTTAAAATGTCACCTACTTCTTTTTTAATTTGTTCAGCTACACGGTTTGCTCGCAAATTACCCATTTATGTCACCTCATTATAAAAAACATCTATTCGTTCTCGTTATAGTCTTTCAACATGCGTTAACGTTCGTTCTATCTCAGGATATGAGTCAACGATACGCAATGCTTCTTGTATCACTTGTTCAGCATGAGCCTTTGTGTTGGATACTGTTACGACGCCTAATTTTGCACGTTGCCATAAGTCTTGATAATCTAATTCAGCCACGGCAACATTTAAATGTTTTTGTAACTGATGGATGAGCCGTTTAATGATTGATCGCTTATCTTTTAAAGAATGCCCGTTATATAACAGGCATTCAAATTCAGCGAAGTAAATCATGTTTGCTCAATTTCTTCCATGATAAATGCTTCTATAATATCATTTTCCTTAATGTCATTAAAGTCTTTAATTGTAATTCCACATTCATAATTTTGTGGCACCTCTCTTACGTCATCTTTATATCGTTTTAAAGCATTAATTTCGCCTTCAAATAAGACGACACCATCTCGAATGAGTCGAACATTTGAATCGCGAGTAATTTTTCCATCAGTTACATAACTACCTGCAATTGTACCAATACGTGATACCTTAAATGTTTGCCGAACTTCGGCTTGCCCTATTACTCTTTCTTCATATTCTGGATCAAGTAAACCTTTCATGGCTGCTTCAATTTCCTCGATTGCTTGATAAATGACTCGATGTAAACGAACGTCTACTTGTTCAGATTGTGCGGCCTTTTTAGCGTTAACGTCTGGTCTAACGTTAAATCCAATGACGATAGCATTTGATGCGGATGCTAAAATAATGTCTGATTCAGTAATTGCCCCAACGCCTGTATGAATAATTTTAATTTGAACATTTTCTACTTCAATTTTTTGTAAAGAAGCAGCTAAAGCTTCTGCTGATCCTTGAACGTCTGCTTTAATAATGACATTAAGCTCTTTCATATCGCCTTGCTTAATTTGTTCGAATAAATCATCTAAACTAACCTTCGCTTGTTCACTTCTACTTTCTAAAATTTGTTTTTGTTCCCTAGCTTCACCGATTTGTCGAGCTTTCTTTTCATTAGTAAAGACGACGAACTGATCACCCGCCTGTGGTACAGCGTTTAAACCAGTAATTTCTACAGGCATCGAAGGTTCAGCAGATTTTATTCGCTTGCCGACATCATTTACCATTGCCCGGACACGTCCATAAGTGTTTCCAACGACAAGTGGATTTCCGACTTGTAATGTCCCATTTCTCACTAGAAGTGTAGCAACCGCGCCACGACCTCGATCAAGCTTAGCATCGATGACTGTACCATGTGCTGTGTTATTAGGATTTGCTTTAAGTTCCTCCATTTCCGAAACGAGTAAAATCATTTCTAATAGTTCATCAATGCCCTCTTGTTTAATGGCTGAAAGGTTAACGAATATTGTATCTCCGCCCCAGTCTTCGGCAATCAGATTGTATTCTGTTAATTCTTGCATGATACGTTGAGGGTTTGCTGTTTCCTTGTCAATTTTATTGACAGCGACAATGATTGGAACTTCGGCTGCTTTTGCATGGTTGATTGCCTCGACAGTTTGTGGCATGACACCGTCGTCAGCTGCAACGACGAGTACGGCTAAATCTGTTACTTGAGCACCGCGGGAGCGCATACTTGTGAATGCTTCATGACCTGGTGTATCAAGAAATGTAATCTTTTTATGATTATATTCGACTTGATAAGCGCCGATGTGTTGTGTAATACCTCCGGCCTCGCCTTCAGTAACTTTCGTTTGACGAATAGCATCAAGTAGAGTTGTCTTTCCGTGATCAACGTGACCCATAATCGTAACAACCGCTGGTCGCTCAACAAGATCTTCTTCTTTATCTTCAGGAATATATTTATCTAAATCCGTATCATCTAATATAATTTCTTTTTCTACGTCAACACCGTATTCTTCACAAATTAATTCGATGGCATCATCATCTAAATCTTGATTTTTCGTTGCCATAATACCTAAAAACATAAGATTTTTTATGATTTCTGATGTATCAATGTTAAGCTTATGAGCCAGCTCACTCACTGTAAGAGGACCGCTGTATGTTATTTTATCTGGTTTTTTCATTTTGTTATCTGTTTTGTTTGCAGATTGTTTATGTTTGACTTTTTTTTGCTTCGTATTTTCCTGTTGATTTGTTTTATTGATTAATTGATTAAGTTTTTGTTGAATTTCTGGTGTAATCGTCGCCATATGATTTGTAATATCAATATTTAATTCTTTTAATTTAGCTAAAACTTCTTTACTTGTCATATTATTTTGTTTGGCATACTCATAAACACGCATTTTACTCATACATTCACCCCCGAAATTAATTCACTCGAGTAATGTGCTTATTTTTGTAGCAAAACCTTTATCTAAAATAGCAACTGCTACTCGTTGTGATTGACCAATTGCATGTGATATCGTATGACGATCATCAACAATGACATATGGTATATTGTAAGTATGACATTTATCTGTAATTTTTTTTCGTGTTTGTTTACTACAATCTTTTGCGATTAAAACAAGTTTAGCGCGTCGTCGCTTAATATTTTTAACAATTAAATCGACACCTAATATACATGCTCGCGCCCGGTAAGCTAAGCCGAGCATATTTAAATAGCTTTTATGCATTTTAATCTTTTGTCACCATTTCTTTTAACTCTTTATAAATAGATGGATCCACATGTAAGCCAAATTGTTTATCGATTGCTTTATTTTTTTCGGCCTCCTCGATGATGCTCAATTCTTTCGATAAATAGGCACCACGGCCATTCTTTTTACCTGTAGGATCGACGAATACTTCTCCTTCTTTCGTACGAACGATACGAATTAATTCACCCTTAGGCCTCATCTCCTGTGTTATAATACATTTTCGTAAAGGTACCTTTCTTTTTTTGCGACTCATCGAAAGACCTCCTTCCTATTTATTGAAATAATCGCTCATCATCGATGTCTTCAATATTCTCAAGCAAGTCATCCTCAATGATATTTTCCTCAATAACAAGTCCTTCTTCACGAGCATTCGTTTCACTTTTAATATCAATCTTCCAACCGGTTAGTTTAGCAGCAAGTCTTGCATTTTGTCCACGTTTTCCAATCGCGAGTGATAATTGATAGTCTGGAACAATAACAGTTGTAGCCATTTCTTCTTGATCAACAATAACATCGATAACTTTTGCTGGACTTAAAGCATTTGTCACATATTCTACGGGATCATTAGACCATTCGACGATATCGATTTTTTCCCCTTTTAATTCATCGACGATCGCTTGAACACGTTGTCCGTTATGGCCGACACAAGCACCGACAGGATCAACGTCTGGGTTTGTCGCATGAACTGAAATTTTTGATCGATCTCCAGCTTCACGTGCAATAGACTTTATTTCAACAACACCGTCGAATATTTCCGGAACTTCCATTTCAAATAATCGTTTGAGTAAACCTGGATGTGATCTTGAGATAAAAATTTGTGGACCCTTAGTTGTGTTTTCAACTTTTGTAACATAGACTTTCAAACGATCGTGGATATTGTATTCATCTGTAGGCATTTGTTCGGATTCGGCTAATTTCGCTTCAATTTTTCCTAAATGGACGTATACAAAGCGATGATCTTTTCGTTGAATAATACCTGTCATGACATCTTCTTCACGGTCGATAAACTCTTCATAAATGACACCACGTTCAGCCTCTCTAACACGTTGAGTGACAACTTGCTTGGCAGCTTGGGCGGCAATTCTTCCAAAATCCTTCGGTGTCACCTCAACTTCAATAATATCTTCTAATTCATAATTTGGATCAATTTCTTTTGCATCACTTAATGCAATTTCTTGTTGCTCATTTTCTATGCTATCGTCAGAAACGACTTCTTTTCTAGAGAAAATGCGCATTTTTTCAGCTTCAGGATCAATATCTACGCGCACATTTGTAGCTGATTTGAAATTCTTTTTATACGCTGACACTAAAGCTGCTTCTAAAGCGTCTAAAAGGACTTCTTTATCAATTCCTTTATCTTTTTCCAAATGTTCAATCGCTTCAAACAATTGGCTATTCAACTTTCTTTCCTCCTTTATAATGCAACAGCAAGCCTTGCCTTAGCAATTTTATCAAAAGGAATATCAATTTGTTTCTTTTTAGCTAATACTTGATATTCGATCGTTGCCACATCATCTTGAAAATCTTTTAACACACCTTCATATTGTTTCTCACCGTCAATATGAACGTAAAGGGTGACGAAAATATTTTTATCAATACTTTTTTTAAAATCTTCTTTTGTTTTCAATGGACGCTCAACACCAGGGGAAGATACTTCTAAAAAATATGTACCTTCAATGACATCTTTAGTATCGAGTTTCTCACCTAATGCTTGTGATACTTGTTCACATTCATCAATATTAACACCTTCTTCTTTATCGATATATACACGCAAAAACCAATCTTTGCCTTCTTTGACGTATTCAATGTCAAACAACTCTAAACCATGCTCTTTAAGGATTGGGTCAACGAGTTCTTTTGTTGTTTTTTTTACACGGCCCATATCAATGCCTCCTTTATTCATAAGTGTGCTTTTATCTTATTATAAACATTTTCACGTATTTCATTTTGAATTTATTCATTCAATATAAAACCCCTGCCATCATTAGGCAAGGGAGTTGAAACAAACGTTGTATAAAGAAAAAGTGGGTGCTAAAACCCACTCTACATAAAAAGTGTGTCGACGCTTCACAATGGAACTATAACATAAGATTTGATTCGTTGCAACAGATTGGATAGTTAAAAGAGTGATAATTGATTTTGTTCAGCCATTCCGTCTAAACAACCGTGTTGTTCTAAATATTCTAAAACAGTCTTAGAAATTTTACTTCGCTGACGTAAATCTTCTTTTGATAAAAATTCACCTTCTTCTCTTGCATTGACAATGTTATAAGCTGCATTCGTTCCTAGACCATCTACGGCATTAAATGGAGGGATTAAGGTATTTCCTTCAACAATAAAATGTGTTGCACTCGATTTATATAAATCAACATGTTGAAAAGAAAAACCTCTTTCACACATTTCTAGCGCGACATTTAATACGGTTAATAAATTTTTTTCTTTTGGTGAAGCATCATTACCTTTCGCTTTTATATGTTCAATGCGTTCCCTTAAGGCTTGTGATCCTTTAATCATCGTATCTAATTCAAAGTCCCGGGCTCGAATTGAAAAATATGCTGCATAAAAATAAATTGGATAATAAACTTTAAAATAAGCTATTCGTACAGCCATTAAAACGTATGCTGCAGCATGAGCTTTTGGAAACATGTATTTGATCTTTTGACATGATTTAATATACCAATCAGGCACATCGTGGGCTTTCATTTTTTCAATCCATTCGTCTTTTAACCCCCTTCCTTTTCGAACGGATTCCATAATCGTAAATGCAAGAGAAGCTTCGATGCCTTTGTGCATTAAATAAACCATTATATCATCGCGACAACCTATAACATCAGCTAAATCACAAATACCATCGTTAATTAATTCCTGTGCGTTACCTAACCATACGTCTGTTCCATGTGATAAACCAGATATAATGACAAGCTCGGCAAATGTTTTAGGCTTTGTATCTTCAAGCATTTGAATAACAAATTGCGTGCCAAATTCCGGCACTCCAAGTGTGCCTGTTTGACAATCGATTTGCTCGGGTGTCACACCGATCGCTTCTGTACTTGAAAAAATAGACATTACTTTTTCATCATCAATTGGAATCGATGTTGGATCTACATCGCTCAAATCTTGAAGCATCCTTATAACAGTTGGATCATCATGTCCAAGTATATCGAGCTTTAATAAGTTATCTTCTATTGAATGAAAATCAAAATGAGTCGTTTTCCACTCACTATCTTGATCATCAGCAGGATATTGAATAGGTGTGAAATCATAAATTTCTTTATTTTCTGGCACAACTATAATACCTCCGGGATGTTGTCCGGTCGTTCGTTTAACACCAGTACAACCTTGGACAAGTCGGTCAATTTCTGCATTCCTAAAATGAAGCTGATGATCTGTAGCATAACCTTTAACAAATCCGTAAGCTGTTCTCTCAGCAATTGTCCCAATCGTTCCTGCTCTAAATACTTTATCTTCACCGAATAGTTCTTTTGTATAGTTATGCGCATACGGTTGATATTCTCCAGAAAAATTTAAATCAATATCAGGTACTTTGTCACCTTTAAACCCTAGGAATGTCTCAAACGGAATGTCTTGTCCATCTTTCATCAATAGTTGATTGCAATGTGGACAATGTTTATCCTGTAAATCAAACCCACTAGCAACAGAGCCATCGGTAATAAACTCATGGTAATGGCATTCTTCACATATATAGTGCGGTGGTAAAGGATTTACTTCAGTAATTTCCATCATCGTTGCAACTAAAGACGAACCAACAGAGCCTCTAGAGCCTACCAAATATCCATCCATAAGTGACTTTTTAACGAGTTTGTGGGAAATTAAATATATAACGGCAAATCCATGGCCAATGATGCTCGCCAATTCGTTTTCTAATCTTTCTTCAACGATGTCTGGGAGATTCTCTCCATATATCTTTCGCGCATTTTTATAAGTGAGTTGACGGACGTCCTCATCTGCGCCTTCAATGTTAGGTGTAAATAAATCCGATTTTAATGGGGATACATCATCTATCATACGGTTTATTTTATTCGGGTTTGCAACAACTATTTCTTGAGCAACCTCCTCCCCTAAAAACTGGAAACACTCTAACATTTCATCCGTTGTTCGAAAATATGTGTCTGGGAGTGTTTGCCGATTTAAAGGATTTCCTTTTTGCGATGAAATTAAAATTTTACGATACAATTTTTCATGGCGATCTATATGATGGACGTTTCCAGTTGCAACGACGGGCTTGTTCATGCGTTTACCTAATTCAACGATATTTTTAATAATATTTAAAATTTGTGCTTCATTTTGCACAATTTCATTCTCTATTAATCCGATATAATTTTCTGGTGGTTGAACCTCAAGATAATCGTAAAATTCAGCTACTTTTTCCGCCTCATCAATCGATTTTTGCATAATCGTTTCAAAGACTTCCCCTTGTTCACATGCAGATCCTACTAAAATACCGTCACGATATTGTTGTAGTAATGAGCGTGGGATTCTTGGGACGCGGTAAAAATAATTAATATGAGATGCGGAAACAAGTTTATATAAATTTTTTAAACCTTCATCATTTTGTGCTAACAATATGCAATGATGTGGCTTAGCATGCTTATAGGCATTGCTTTCTCCTAAATGATCATTTAACTGATCGTGATAAATAATGTCTCTTTCTATTAATTGTTGAACAAATTTCCAAAATAAATATCCTGTTGCTTCTGCGTCGTAAATCGCTCGATGATGTTGGATAAGCTCCACATCTAAATGCTTACACAATGTATTTAAGCGATGATTGCTTAATTTTGGATATAAAAAGCGAGCAAGTTCTAATGTGTCAATAATCGGGTTTGTTATTCGAGAAAAGTTTAAAGCTTGAAAACCTTGGTTTAAAAAGCTGATATCAAAACTAGCATTGTGAGCAACTAATACAGCATCACCAATCCATTCTCTAAAATCGGTTAATACGTCTTCTATCTCTGGGGCATCGGTTAGCATATCGTCTGTTATCCCTGTAATATCAGTAATCGTTTGTGAAATGGGTTCATGAGGGTTAGCAAAGGATTCAAAACGATCTACAATTTCGCCTTGATGAATTTTCACCCCGGCAATTTCTATAATTTTATCATAAACGGCAGACAATCCTGTTGTCTCAACGTCAAAGACGACATATGTTGCAGATGGTAACTTAATTTCTTTTTCATTGTATGCAATTGGAATACCATCATCTACTAAGTTTGCTTCTAGCCCGTAAATAACTTTTACATTAGCATTAGCACTTGCATGATGTGCTTCAGGAAACCCTTGAACTACTGCATGATCAGTAATAGCTACCGCTTCATGACCCCATTTTTCTGCTTGTTCAATTAGCTCTGTAGGTGAAGCGACAGCATCAAGTTGACTCATCGTTGTATGCGCATGTAATTCAACACGTTTATTTTCGGTTGTCGTTTCATCCATACGTTCATGAATATTTACTTCATGGATATCCCTTATCATCATTGTAAGTTCATTCGTGTATGTATCAGTTTGAATGCGTCCACGCGCTTTAATCCAGATACCTTTTTTGAAGAGATGAAATGTTTCTTCTTGTTCATCACCGTTTGAAAACATTTTAAGCTCAAGTGAATCCGTATAATCTGTCACTTTGATCATTAATAAGCTTCGACCTGAACGTAATTTTCGTATGTCAACAGAAAATACGTATCCTTGAATCGTCATTTGTCGCTCTTCGTCAATAATATTTTTCATTGGCACAGGTTCATCTTTAATCATTTGACCAATTTTAACTAGGTCCTTCGAAGTACTTTTTTGTTGTTTTGTTTTTTGCCCTTGAAACGTTTTTAAAACTAATGCTCGATCTTCTAAAGCTTTCTGCGCTTTAAACTTTTCTATATCTTCTTTTTCTGTTTTTATATCGAAAGCTAAATCATATTGTTGAATACCTACTTTGTGACAGAAAGTTTTAAAAGGCCCTCTTAACCGTTTCATCAATGCTTGAGCTTCGGCTTCGTTTCTTGCAGTTAACATAATATTATTATGATCAATTTTTGGTTGCTGTGTATGTATAAATGATTTATATGCTGGAGATAAATTGGTCAATGATTGTAAAAAGACATCCCAGTATTGCAAGATCACTTCCTCATAACATGTTGAATCTGTAGTTGTTAAGTATACTTCTGTCGTTGCTATATTTTGAAAAGATTTTTGTATGTGTGAATGTAATAATTGATAAATATCCGCTGGTAAAACTTTTTCTACATGAATATGAAAATGCCATTTTTTCGATGTTTTATAGACATCTAACCTTTCTAAATAACTATTTTGGAAATATTTATGAACAACATGTTGTGGCAAATTAATTTGCTCAAGTAATACATTCATTTTTTCCTGCTTGGAAATATGCATGAATATTTCCCCTTTCGTTTCAATGCATATATAACCCTTGTCACTTGATGACAAGGGTTATGCTTATAACTTTTACTCTAAATTTAAACTATAGAAATAAACGTTGAATATCGTTCCAAGTTACAACGATCATCAATAGCATTAATAAAGCAAATCCGATGAAATGAACGATCCCTTCTTTTTGTGGATCAACTGGTTTTCCACGAATCGCTTCAATCACGACGAATAATAAACGTCCACCATCAAGGGCTGGCAATGGAATTAAATTAATAATCCCTAAGTTAATACTTAACATGGCTGTCCACATTAAAAAGTTCATAAATCCTGTTTGTACAACTTGATCTGTAAAATCATATATACCTACAGGCCCAGCGAGCATATCAATAGATACTTGACCGGTAACTAACATCATTAAACTCGTTAAAATAGCTTTTGTCGTTTCATACGTTTGCATAAAACCGTATTTAAATGTTTTTGTAAAAGATTTTTCAAATCCTTGATAAACCCCAATTTGTCCAATCGTTTCACCTTCAACAACCTCTTCAGCGTGTGGTGTCACCGCTAAAGAGACAATATCGTCATTTCGCTCAACCATCATCGTTAGTTCTTGATCTGGATGATCTCTGACGATATTTGTAAAATCTTCCCACGTTTCAATTGGTGTGTCATCAATTTGTATGATTAAATCACCAGCTTCAAAGCCAGCTTCTTCAGCTGGGCTGTTTGATTGTACATCAGCTATAAATGCCTGTTCAGAAGGAGTGCCATAAATGATCCCGATTATAATGAAAATAACAATTGCGAGCAGAAAGTTCATCATCGGTCCTGCAAACAATTGCATTGCTCGTTGCCCTGGTGTTTTACCCGCAAATTGACGATCAAAAGGTGCAATTTGTGTTTCCATTTCATCCATGATGAAAAAAGCTTTTCGATCGACAGCAAATGTTAATTTTTCATCATGTTCATTAACGTCATATCCTTCAATGACTAATTCATGGTCTAAATCAGCACGCTCTACCTCAATTACGCGGGCGTTTGGATGTTTCGATTTATTATTAACAATAATTTTATTTACTTTTCCTTGCTGATTAAATTCTAGACCAATATGATGACCTGGACGTAACTCAATGATTTCCGGATCTTCACCGGCTACACGGACATAGCCACCGATCGGAAGTAAACGGATCGTATAAAGTGTTTCACTTTTTATAAATGAAAAGATTTTTGGCCCAAAACCGATCGCAAATTCTCGAGCGAGCATTCCAGCCCGTTTCGCAAAAATTAAATGGCCAAACTCATGTACGAAGACGAGTAGACCAAACATACATATAAATGCAATCACTGTATACAAAAATAGCACCTTCCTTTAATCGGTGTAAATTCATCAAACGATCTTCTCTATATAATATAGATTATACACAAATTTTATTTAAATAAAATGAATGAGATGTACAAATGGTAAAACGAATAGTAAACTATCAAATCGATCTAATATACCACCATGTCCTGGTAATAAATTTCCGGAATCCTTTACGTCATAATGCCGTTTAAAAGCTGAGGCGACTAGATCTCCTATTTGACCAATGATAGCGATCAATATGGATATGATGATAATCATTCCTATACTTAGGGAAAAAGGATGAGCAAATTGAAATATAACGCCAGTTAAAATGGCAAAAACGATCCCACCTATTGCACCTTCAATCGTTTTATTCGGGCTAATCGTCGGCCATAATTTCCTTTTTCCAAAGGCATTTCCAAAAAAATAAGCACCCGTATCTGTCGCCCATATGATGAATAAAATAAATAACATATAGTTTAAACCTGACATTCGCGCTTGTATAAAGAAATAAAAACCTAAACTTATATATATAGTTCCGAAAAGTAAAAAACTAGCGTCAGAAAAATTAAACGTATTTTTTGCAAGCACTGTATAAGTTAATAACATTAATACGAATACAATTAAAACATTTACTTTAAACATAACATATAACGATGAGTCAGTTGGCCACAAGAGCGACCACAAAAATATAAAAGCTAATGTATATGGTATAGGTGAAAGGGCTTTTTGAAAGTACATATTTAAAAGCTCGTTTAAACCAATCGTTGCAAGTACATAGACGAATAAAACAAAAGGCCACTTGCCGTAAACGACGAAAGGAATAAATACAATTAAGGCTAGTATTGCTGTTAAGATTCGTTGTTTCATTTATATTCCTCCATAGCGCCTTTTTCTATTTTGATAATCTTGGAGGGCTTGTAAAAATATTATTTCATTAAAATCAGGCCATAAAACATCTGTAAACCAAAATTCAGCATAAGCTAGTTGCCATAATAAAAAATTGCTTAAACGTTTCTCCCCGCTTGTTCGAATTAAAAGATCAGGATCACTTAATCCATTCGTATATAAATATTTGGAAAAAATATTTTCATCAATCGCATCACGAGATATCACGTCTTCATCAATATCAGCAATAATTTGTTTAATTGCTCGCATAATTTCGTATCGACTACCATAATTAAACGCAAAATTTAATAACAATCCATCATTATGTTTCGTTTGCTCTTTCGCATACTCAATCGCTTCTTTCGTATGAGATGGAAGGGCGTGACTTTCGCCAATAATATTAATTTTTACGTTATTTTCGATAAGTTCTGGTAAATATGTATGTAAAAATTCATTAGGTAATTTCATTAAAAAATCTACTTCTTTCCGTGGTCTTTTCCAATTCTCGGTAGAGAAAGCGTATAATGTGAGTATGTTTATATCAAGATTGGATGCGACTTTTACAATTTTTTTTACATTTTTCATACCTTCTTTATGACCGGCTATGCGTGGGAGCCCTCGTTTTTTCGCCCAGCGCCCGTTGCCGTCCATAATAATTGCTACATGTTTTGGTATATTGACGAGCTTATGGTTGCTTTCAATGTCTACTTGTTTATTTTTAAAAAATGGAAGTTTCATTGCATCTTTGTCCTCCGCATATTGTTAATGTTTCATTAGACATATCAAAAAGTTACGATTAAAAGTGCGGAAACGAAATTGTATCGTAACTTCAATGATTAGCTATTATTCACCCTTAAAGTATAATTATATAAATAAAAGTTTCATTAACTTTTATTTAAAGGATGAATTATTATTATATCACTATATTTGAAAAAAATTAATAAGAAAATAAAAAGCCCCCCTATTGATAGTAAGGGGGGATTTATAATTAATCATAAAATTTTTACACTTCCATGATTTCTGCTTCCTTATTTTTAGCTAAGTCGTTAATTTCTCCAATAAAATGATCTGTTTCTTTTTGTACGTTGTTTTCAGCGGTTCGTAATTCGTCTTCTGTAATATCACCGTTTTTTTCCGCTTTCCGATAATGTTCATTTGCTTCACGACGGATATTTCGTATTTGTATACGTGCCTCTTCCGCATATTTTCCAATGATGCGTGTAAGTTCTTTTCTTCTTTCTTCGGTTAAAGGCGGAATGTTGATGCGGATAACATCTCCATCGTTAGAAGGCGTTAATCCGAGATCGGCTTGTAAAATACCTCTTTCAATATTTTCTATCGATGACTTATCAAAAGGTGTAACCACAAGTAGACGAGCCTCAGGTGCAGCAACGGTTGCAAGTTGATTAAGAGGTGTTGGTGCGCCATAGTACTCGACAGTCACTTGATCTAATATACTTGGATTTGCTCGACCTGCACGAATCGATGCGAGGCTTCTTGAAAATGCTTGTACAGATTTTTTCATTTTCTCTCGCATATCTTTTATGTAATCTGACACGTTTATTTCCCCCTTATTAATGTTCCGATTGCTTCACCACGAACAACACGTTTAATGTTGCCTTTCTCCGTGATGGAAAATACAATCAATGGAATATCATTGTCCATACATAATGATGAAGCTGTTGAATCCATAACACCGAGCCCTTCATTTAACATATCCATATACGATAGATGATCGTATTTTTTAGCTTGTTTATTTATCTTTGGATCATCAGAATAAACACCATCAACATTATTTTTAGCCATCAAAATAACATCGGCTTCGATTTCAGCAGCGCGCAATGCAGCAGTCGTATCTGTAGAAAAATAAGGATTTCCTGTACCTGCTGAGAAAATGACGACGCGTTTCTTTTCTAAATGGCGAATTGCTTTTCGTCGGATATACGGTTCAGCTACTTGACGCATTTCAATTGATGTTTGCACGCGTGTAGGAATGCCGATCGTTTCTAAACTATCTTGAAGGGCGAGCGAGTTCATAATTGTCGCTAACATACCCATATAATCAGCTGTTGCCCGATCCATTCCCATCTCGCTTCCGACTTTTCCACGCCAAATGTTGCCGCCTCCTACGACGACCGCAACTTCAACACCTAATTCTGCTACTTCTTTTACTTGTTTTGCAACGGATTGTATGACAGCGGGTTCAATACCATATCCACGCTTGCCACTTAATGCTTCCCCGCTTAATTTTAATACAACTCTACGGTAACGTGCTGTAGTCATAAGTACCTCCAATGATTTTACCGATATATGAATGGATTTTATAAGTAGAGAACGCACATTGTTCTCTACTTATAGACAATATTTACTTTTTCATTTGGCTCATAACTTCTTCAGCAAAGTTTTCTTCACGTTTTTCCATACCTTCGCCGACTTCAAAACGGACAAATTGTTTCACAGAAGCACCGTTTTCCTCAACATACTTTTTTACTTTTTTATCTGGATCTTTTACAAAATCTTGTTCTAGTAAGCAAATTTCTTCAAAAAACTTCCCTAAGCGACCTTCTACCATTTTTTCTACAATATGCTCTGGCTTACCTTCATTAAGTGCTTGTGTTTTTAATATGTCACGTTCACGGTTTACTTCTTCTTCGGCAACATCTTCCCGAGAAATGTATTCAGGATTTACCGCAGCAACGTGCATAGCAACATCTTTCGCTAATGCTTCATCTGTCGTTTCCTCAAGTAAAGTTAAAGCACCAATGCGTCCGCCCATGTGTAAATATGCGCCAAATGCATCATTATCAGTTTTTTCTAAAAGAGAGAACCTACGAAGGGAAATTTTTTCACCAATCGTTGCTATAAATGATTTAATATATTCTTCGAGTGTTTCACCATCGCCGTGAAGTTTTTGTTGCAACGCTTCTTCAACGCTTTCCGGCTTTTGTTTAACAATATGTTCTCCAAGCTCAGCTAATAAATCTTTGAACATATCATTTTTTGTTACAAAATCTGTTTCGCAATTAACCTCAAGCAATACAGCCGAATTACCATCAACTGTTATAAATGTTGACCCTTCAGCAGCAATACGATCAGCTTTTTTAGCAGCTTGTGCCATACCTTTTTCGCGTAGAAAATTAACTGCTTTTTCCATATCACCGTCTGTTTCTTCTAGTGCTTTTTTACAGTCCATCATTCCTGCACCAGTTTTATTACGTAATTCTTTAACCATTTTAGCAGTAATCGCCATTTTTAGTCCTCCTAGTTAATTTAAATTTTTATGACGAACAAGGCTTACGAAAAACCTTTTGCATAGTATTGATAGAAAGCTATATAGTTTATTCAACATAGAAAAACTTTTTCTTAAAAAAAGGTGATAAAAGGCTTGCTCCCCTTATCACCTATCCTTTGTAAGAAATCAACGATATTTTCGTTATGTTGTTTCGATTTCTTCGCCTTCTTCTGTATTGGTTTCATTTTGTTCTTGCGTTTCTTCTACAGGTTCATTTACTTCTTCGCCTTGTTTTCCTTCTAAAATAGCATCTGCCATTTTGGAAGTCAATAATTTTATTGCCCGAATCGCGTCATCATTCGCAGGAATGATGTGATCAATTTCATCCGGGTCACAGTTTGTATCAACAATTCCAATGATTGGGATGTTTAACTTACGCGCCTCAGCTACTGCGATTTTCTCTTTTCTCGGGTCGATGATAAATACAGCATCAGGGAGTTTGTCCATTTCTTTAATACCACCGAGTAGTTTGACGAGGCGTTCTTTCTCTCTTAATAAGCCTACGACCTCGCGTTTTGGAAGAACTTCAAATGTTCCATCTTCTTCCATCTTTTCAATTTCTTTTAAACGATTGATGCTTTTACGAATCGTTTTAAAATTTGTAAGTGTTCCACCTAACCAACGTTGGTTTACATAAAACATGCCAGCACGTGTAGCTTCCTCATATACAGAATTTTGTGCTTGCTTTTTCGTTCCTACGAAAAGAACATTTCCACCGTTTGCGGCTAACTCTCTTACAAATTTGTATGCCTCATTAACCATTTTTACAGTTTTTTGTAGGTCAATGATGTAAATGCCATTGCGCTCCGTGAAAATATATTTTTTCATTTTCGGATTCCAACGGCGTGTCTGGTGCCCAAAATGTACACCAGCTTCTAACAATTGCTTCATTGAAATAACTGACATATCTTTTCCTCCTATTGGTTTTTCCTCCGTTTAGATCATCCTTTGTATATAACCATAAAATGGCACCATATATACAAATCACTAAACGTGTGTCCTTCACAATCTTTTAGTGATAAGTTGTGTCTGCACCAAAAGCTAATATACCATATGCTAGATATACAATCAAGTGCAAACTTTATATGAAAAACATGTATTATTGATGAAATTTAACGATGAGTTCTACCTCTGTTTTGCCACAATTTAATTGTTTTGCAATATCTTCTTCGGAATATCCTTGATCATATAATTGAAGAATTTGTGATTGAAGTGATGTTTCATAAGAATCATCCATGTCTTCAACAGATGAGAGAATAGAGTAATTATGATCATCTACATTTTCATCGGCGTACTTGTTGGAATGACTTGTTTCGGTTAATATTTGTTGAAAAGATTGATTTTTTGAAAAGATGTGTTCTTGCAATCGGTCATTTTCCTTTTTGAACGCTTCTAAATATTGTTCGAACAATTTTTGTATCTCATCAATGTTTGTTTGTTTAAATGTGTTGATCCGCTTAATTAAATGAAAAATAAGAAAAAAAGCAATTGAATGCAATAATAAACTTATACATATGAATATGAATGTCATATAATCCCTTCTAACGACTAAAGTCTATTTTTGTTCCAAGATACGGATGTTCACTATCTTCTTGTTGCGTCGATTCTTTTTCACGATGCTTATGCTTAGATTGCCTCTTTCGGTGGCGATCTTTGCTATTGTTTTGTTTGCCTTTCGTACGTTCATACTATTGACTGGCTTACGATTGATCACTTCTTGCTTTAACTGCGTATGTGCAAGTGATTCTTGAAACCTTTGATGTTGCTTTGACCTTTGTTCTTGAAGTTGACTAGCATCTTGTGTACGCGGTAGAGCCACTTGCATGTCAACAGCTTTCCAACTCACGTACAATCACTTCCTTGAACAGAAATATTCATGAAAAGTTATCTATCTCATGACATATATAATTTTTCTAGTGAACGTTTCATTTTATAAAGAGCTTGTTTATGTATTTGGGATATTCTTGATGTCGTTAGTCCTAAAACTTCACCTATTTCAGTCATTGTTAGTTCATCATCATAAAATAGACTGATTACGAGCTGTTCATTTTTATTGAGTGATTTTATAACATCCGCTAACTCTTCTTTTAATTCAACTTGCAACATATATTCATCAGGTGTTTTCATTTCTTCATCAGGAATGATATAACCGATGCCTTCTTTATAATCTTCATTATCATTTTTTGTTTTCTGTTCAATAGATAAAACATGCGCAAATAATGAATCTTTAATGATCGTTTCAACTTCAGAAGAGGTTATGTTAAGTTTTTCGGCTATTTCAGCTGTGCTCGGTTCTCTTTGATATGCTTGTTCGAGTTCTTCTGAGGCAGCTTCTACTTGTTTTGCTTTTTCTCTTAATGATCGTGGGAGCCAATCTTCTTTTCTTAAACCATCGATAATGGATCCGCGAATTCGAAAGGATGCATACGTATCAAATTTCAAATCACGATTCGGTTCGAAGCGTTTAATCGCATCAAATAAACCCATATATGCTAAACTGATTAAATCATCCTTATGAACATTACTCGGCAAATGGGTAGCGATTCTTTCTACATGAAACATCACTAAATATGTGTATTTTTTAATTAGTTCATTAGCTGCATCCCTATCATTTGCTTGTATCCATCTATTCCACAATTCTTCTTCAACAGAAGACTTCGTCATTGTCACTTGATCACTCCCCTTACCAAAACCTTTAATATTCGCTCATTAAATATATTTTTCACCTTTATGTACTGTTCGAACTTTCAAACGAGTAGATATTGGATCAAATTCAATCGTTCGGCCACTATTTCCACCGACATCTTCAGAGACAATTGGTATATTATATTTTTTCAAAATGTCTTTGACAGCTTCAATATTACGTGCGCCAATTTGCATCATACTTGATGTATTTGAAAACTGAAACATTTGGGCACCACCTGCTATTTTTGCTTTTAAAGCAAATGATCTTGCTCCTTTTTCTATTAATTGCTCAATCATATAAGGAACTGCTGTATCAGCGTATTTATATATATTGAAGTTTTTCTCCCTTGTTAAACTTGAATGAGGTAACATGATATGTGCTAAACCTGCTATTTGCTTCATTAAATCGTACACGACTACACCTATGCATGAACCTAAACCCGATGTTCGAATTTTATCCGGTGCAATTGCGATGTTTAAATCTGAAATACCAACTTTTATAACAGTTGATGTTTTATTCATGGCTATGGATCCCTAATGCTGTAAACATTTTTGTAAAAGACTCGGGGTTAGGTAAAAGAAAAAAATGTCCATGAACACCATTTAAACAACTGCTCTCATTCATTTCTGTATTTATGACGATGGCATAATCGGTAACTTGTGAAACTTCAATTAATCCAACGGTTAAAATAGCACCAGCCATATCGATGCTTAAATGAGGAACTGATGAATACATATAAACGTTCATAAAATCTGAAAGTGCAGATATGTATGAACCTGTTATAATATTGCCTACTTCCTCTAAAGCAGATAATGCTAATTTGTCTGGTTCACCATCTCTCAAATTTAATGAAACATCATCCGTTATATAACTAATGAGACGTTCGGCTTCTTCAATTGACAACATAAAATAAACTGTCCCAGGTGTATCACCATATATTTTAAAAAAAAGAGCAACAATGAGTTGTTCTGACCCGCCAACGATATCCATCATTTCATCAAATGTTACGATATTTACTGACGGTACATCCATTTGAATACGTTTATTAACGAGCGCTGCCATAGATGTTGCGGCGTTTCCAGCCCCGATATTCCCAATTTCTCGTAACGCATCAATATGCATATGTGACAATTTGTTTAAATCAATTACCATTGCTTGTTGACCCTTCCGTCTGTTTTAATTCTTCTAAATCATCTTTTGTAAGTACTTTTTGTAAGTTTAATAGTATGAGTAAACGATCATTATACTTAACAACACCTTCTACATAATCAACATTAACTGAACCTACAACTTCCGGTGGTGGCTCAACTGCTTCCTTTGAAATATCAATGACGTCATTTGCTGCATCAACAATTAAACCGACTTCCATATCATCTAAATAAACAATAATAATTCGTGTTGAATCCGTAAACGCTGTTTCTTCGATGCCAAATCTAACTCTTAAATCTACAATAGGTGTGACAACACCACGTAAGTTTATAACGCCTTTTATAAAATTAGTTGTTTGTGGGACACGTGTAATTTTTTGCATCCGCTCGATTGAACTGACTTGTTTAACAGAAACAGCATATTCTTCATTTTTTAATTGGAAAACAATGACTTTTTTATTATTTACCGTTTCATGTTCCATACTTAAACCTCCTTACACAATTAAGGCATTGCTATCGATAATTAAGGCAACCTCTCCGTCCCCTAAAATCGTTGCTCCGGAAATAGCAAAAGTATTCGTTAAATAGTTTCCTAATGATTTTAAAACAACCTCTTGCTGTCCAATAAAGGAATCAACAACTAATCCTGTCATCTTATCACCTTTTTTAACAATGACGACTGATTCATAATCGTTGTTAATCTTTTCTGTTGTTTCTGACTGAGGGACATTGAAAACTTCATTTAAAAATGTTAAGGGCACAACCGTTCCGCGAAAGTCGATCACCTTTTTATGATGAGCATTAAATATTTCATCTTTATGTACGATAGCTGTTTCTAAAATTGACGATAGTGGGATTGCATATTTCTCGTCCTGTAACTCTATTAATAAAACGGAAATAATTGATAAAGTAAGTGGAAGTTGGATTGAGAACACTGATCCCGCATTTGGTGTCGAATCGATTGAAATATTGCCCCCGAGTGTTTCAATTGTATCTCTAACAACATCTAAACCAACACCGCGGCCCGAGACATCAGAGACTTCCTCGGATGTTGAAAAACCACTTTCCATAATCAATTCATAAACTTGTCGGTCTGTTAACATGTTAGCTTCTTCTTCATTGATAATACCGTTGTCGATCGCTTTCTTTAATACCTTTTCCTTATTAATACCGGCTCCATCATCTAAGATTTCAATGAATACGTGATTGCCACTGTGGAATGCTTTTAACGTAACCGTTCCTTGTTCAGGTTTTCCTTGATTGAGACGTTCCTCTGGTGACTCGATCCCATGGTCGATAGCATTTCGGATTAAATGTACGAGGGGATCGCCAATTTCATCAATTACCGTACGATCAAGCTCTGTATCCGCTCCGATAATGTCGATGGCAACATTTTTCCCTAATTCACGGGCTAATTGACGAGTCATTCGTGGGAAACGATTGAATACTTGATCGATAGGAACCATTCGCATATTCAAAATGATATTTTGCAAATCTCCAGACACACGTGACATACGCTCAACTGTTTCACGCAAATCATCATGATCTAGCTCGGTTGAAATTTGCTCCAATCGACCACGGTCAATAACGAGTTCCTCAAATAAATTCATGAGCGTATCTAGTCGTTCAATATTCACTCGAATTGTTTTTCGTGTTTGAACTTGTTGCGTTTGTTTTGGAGATTGTTTTGTTGTCTGTTTTTCTTCTTTCTTTTCATCTATGCTTTCTTCAACATTTTGTTGCTCTTTTTTATATGAATCTACTGAAAACGGATGAATAGTAATCGTGTTAATTTCAGAGATTTTAGATATTTTTTCTTCAATAACTGTCTTGGTTTCTTTGGATACGAATAAAACGGTAAATGAATTATCAAAGTTTTCTTCCTCTAAATCATTGACAGATGGTTCAGATTTAACAATTTCTCCGAGCTGTTCTAATACTTCAAATACCATAAAAACACGAGCACCTTTTAATAAACAATTTTCATCAAGCCAAACAGTAATTTCAAAGTTTGTAAAACCACGTTCTTGTGCTTCACTTAATATTGTTATTTCGAATTCATCTATTGACGTTATATGTTGTAAATGAGCTAAGAGTTGCGCATCATCTTTATGAATATCGCTCGTTTGAGTATCCGACAAATTTGTTGAACCTTTTTCAATCTCTTGTAAATAGGAGATGACGTTGCTTACATCTTGATTGCCTTTACCACCTTCAGCAATATCTTCTACAATTGCATTTAAATGATCGACTGTATCAAATAAAATATCGATGAGTTCTGTCTGTACAGATATATGATCATTGCGAATAGCATCGAAAACATTTTCTAAATTATGCGTTAAATCGGCTAAATTATTGTATCCCATTGTTGCTGCCATTCCTTTTAAAGTATGCGCAGCACGAAAAATTTCCTCAATAATCGTTTTGTCTTGTGGATTGTTTTCGAGTTCCAGCAATTGCTCATAAAGTACATCTAAATGTTCGGCACTTTCATCTATAAAAACATCTAAGTATTGTGATGTATCCATCGCTAATATAACCCCCTTGATTGTTGAACTAAGTTCGTTAATATATCACTCATTTGGTGTAACGATAGAACCTTATCGACACATTGTGTTTTAATCGCAGCAATTGGCATCCCATTAATGACAGCTGTGTCACTAGATTCGGCAAGGACTATTGCGTTTTGATCGTTTCGTTTTAAGTGTTTTATACTGGCTGCACCGTCTTTGCCCATGCCTGTTAAGATGACTGCAATTTTGTTAACATCATTTAAGGTTGCAACAGAGTTAAACAAAACATCTACAGATGGACGATGACCATTTTTATGAGCATCATTCGTTAATTTAATCACTTCAGTCGTTCCCTCTTGTTGAATCGTCATATGTTTATTTCCTGGCGCTATATATGCCGTTGCCGGTTGTACAATTTCACCATGGTTGGCCTCTTTAACATCAAGACTTGCGTGATCATTTAAACGGTCAGCTAATGATTTCGTGAAACTAGCAGGCATATGCTGAACGATTAAAATCGGCGAAGGAAAATTTTTGGGAAGTGACGATAATATTTGCTCTAACGCTTTTGGGCCACCAGTTGATGTACCTATAGCGATAACGGTCCTGGCGCTCTGTGGCAACCATACTTGCTCATTTTTCTCAGTCTTTTTCTTTGTCGGTACTGAAACTTTTGCATTTGCTGCCGTCATAACTTTCGAGATAATTTCTTCCTTAATATTGCGAATATCTAACGAAATTGGTTCAGACGTTTTAGCAATAAAATCAATTGCACCCATTGATACTGCTTGTACAGTTTTTGTTGCACTTTCAGTCGTTGTACTAGATAACATAACGACTGGTAGTGGATGTGTCGTCATGATATGATGTAGCGTTGTAATGCCATCCATAACAGGCATTTCTACATCGAGTGTTACAACATCAGGATTTAATGCGTTAATTTTTTTTAAACCATCTTTACCATTTCGAGCGGTTGCAACAACTTTAATACGCCGATCACTCATTAAAATGTCGCTTATCACTTTTCTCATAAATGCGGAATCATCGATGACGATCACGCGGATTTCCTTTTTCATAAAATAGCCCTCTCTTTGAACAGTTGCTTTAATTTTTGCATGAATGAGCGCGATGACTTTTTATCACTTTCGCCTAATAAATGTAAATAGTAATCGGTCATTTGCTGAATAGCTCGGGATATGGAGGCACGCTTATTTAATAAAATGATCGGTTTTTGCCGAATAACTGCTGTTGAAACTAATTGATCATCTGGTAAAATCCCTAAAGGATGAACGTCGATATTAAGAAAATGTCTTATGACATGTTGAAATTTTTCCATCGCGTTTTGACCACTTTTAGTCGTTGAGCTTCGATTCATCACTATATATATCGACATTTTCGGTTTAACATTAACTATATGTTTAATCATGGCATAAGCATCGGTAATAGATGTCGGTTCCGGTGTTGTTACAACAAAACATTCATCCGATGCTTGAATAAAAACCATACTTTCATAGCTTACACCAGCTCCTAAGTCAAATATAATAAAGTCATACATATGTTCTAATTTCTCATATTCATTTAGAAAATAATTTGCATCGTTTTTAGACATTGAAAATAATTGATTGATGCCAGAACCTCCGGCAATATATGATAACTCTTTTGGACCGCGTTCAATAATATCCTGGATGGATAAACGTTGTCTGAGCATATCAAAAATTGTATATTTAGCTTGCAATCCAAGTAAAATGTCAATGTTACCCATGCCAACATCTAAATCAAATAAAAGTACCTTTTTTTCTTTAGCAAGTAGCTCAAGGGCAAAATTAAGGGCAACATTAGATTTGCCAACACCACCTTTACCACTTACAATCGAAATTGTTTTTGTTGTCGTTTGTTTTTCACTCTGTTTTAATGTTCGCCTTAAATTTGCTGCTTGATCATTAAGCATAGTAATCACTCATTAAATATTCACTAATTAATTTTGCTGAGGGTTTTATAATATCATCTGGTACATCTTGTCCGTTTGTAATGTAAGCGATCCCGACATTATGGGCGCTTGCTAAATTTAACATACTCCCGTACTGATACGTTTCATCGATTTTTGTAAATATAACTTCTTGAATGGGCAAATGTGAAAACTGTTTATAAATGTCTGTAATATCATTTGCTTTCGTTGTTAAGGATAAAACGAGATATATTTTTACATCGGGATTCGACTGGACTTGTTTTGTTAATTGATTGACATGCTCTTCATGTCGGTAATTACGACCAGCTGTATCAACGAAAATAAGATCGACATCAGAAAATTTCTTTAATGCTCGTTTATAATCTTCTATTGAGTATGCAACTTCTATAGGAACATCTAAAATGCGCGCATATGTTTTAAGTTGTTCAATCGCAGCAATGCGATAAGTATCTGTCGTAACAAAAGCGACTTGTTTACGATCTTGCAACATGCTGCGAGCAGCTAATTTAGCTAAAGTCGTCGTTTTTCCAACACCTGTTGGGCCAACAAAATGAATCGTTTGCTGATCATACGTTATACCTTGAAATGATATTTGTTCTAAATAATTTTCAATTTCAGTTTGAACGTCTGTTACAATTTGAATCGTCGTTGGCGCTATATTATTTGCAGCATGTCGATCTGCAACAGTAGCGACAATTGTTTCTGCTATTGTTTGATCGACTTCTTGGTCAAGCAAATAACTGTATACTGTTTGATAATCCAATGTAAATTTTACGTCTTGCGTTGAAGCTTGGTTTTCTAACATATGTTTTAAATGTTTTATTTCTTTAATAACGCGTTGCTCAGATATATCATTGTTATGAATGTATGAATGTTTCGACGTTAGGTCAGTGTATGGCCCTGTTTTTTGCCTTTGTTTGTGCGGTTTTGGATCAAGTGCAGCGACGACTTCTATCTTTCGTTTTTTAAACAATCCTAAAAAGCCACCATCTTTAATTTCTCGTGATTGTAAAATGACAGCTTCAGAGCCTAAGTTTGAGCGAATCTTTTTCATCGCTTCAGGCATTGTTGCTGCAACAAATTTTTTCACTTTCATGCGACATTCACCACCCCAATGCTTTCGACTTGAACGCTTGGTTCTAGTTCATTGTATGATAAAACGACAACGCTCGGCAAAAAGCGTTCTAACAATTGTTTTAAATGCATTCGTATAGCTGGTGAACAAATAATAATTGCAATTTCCTCTTCTAATGTTAGCTTTTCTACTTGTTCATGGATAGATTTTATAATTTTTTGCTGTAAACTTGGGTCTAATGCTAAGTACTGACCATGTTCCGTTTGTTGAATGTGATCAGCAATTGTTTTTTCGACATCTCCAGAAATAGTAATAACTTTGATAACTGAATGTTCATTAGCGTATTGTTTAGTAATTTGTGCCGCTAACGCTTGACGAACATATTCCGTAAGCAACTGAGTGTCATTCGTCATTTTGGAAAAGTCGGCTAAAGCTTCAAAAATGACCGGTAAATTACGGATGGATACATTTTCCCTTAATAAATTAGCTAAAACCTTTTGGATGTCACCGATAGATAATGGATCTGGCGTCACTTCTTCAACTAAAATTGGGTAGCTTTCTTTTAAATGATCTATCAGTTGTTTTGTTTCTTGGCGTCCTAATAAGGTATAAGCATTCTTTTTGAGCACTTCAGTCATATGTGTTGAAACGACTGATGGTGGATCAACGACAGTATATCCGGATAGTTCGGCTTCATCCTTAACATCTTCACTAATCCATTTTGCTGGTAAACCAAATGCTGGTTCTTTCGTTTCAATCCCGTCAATATGATCCTCATCCATATCCGGTGTCATCGCTAAATAATGATCTAATAACACTTCACCTCTAGCTACTTCATTTCCTTTTATTTTCAAACGATATTCATTAGGCTCTAGTTGAATATTATCTCGAATGCGAACAACAGGTATAACTAGTCCTAATTCAATCGCAAGTTGTCTGCGAATCATGACAACACGATCAAGTAAATCGCCACCTTGTTTCGCATCAACGAGCGGAATGAGTGCGTAGCCAAATTCAAATTCAATCGGATCCATACTTAGAAGGTCAATGACATTATCTGGTTCTTGTAATGCCGTCGCCTCATCTTCTTCTTTCTCAACCTCCTCAGTATCATCTACCTTAGCGTGCTGTTGTAGCAAATAACCGCTTAATGCTAATAATCCTGCAATAGCCGTCGTTAAAAAGAAATTAATCGGTGTAAGTCCAAGTAAAAATATCGTTCCAGAAGCGATGTAAAGTAGTTTAGGATATTGTAATAATTGCCCTGTAACATCACTTCCTAAATTGCCAGTCGTTGTTACGCGTGTTACAACAATTCCAGTCGCTGTTGCAATTAACAAGGCAGGAATTTGACTGACTAACCCGTCACCGACGGTTAATTGTGTATATGTATGAACTGCCTCCGTAAATGTAAAATCCATTTGGACCATGCCGACGATTAAACCGAAAATAATATTGACAAGAACGATTACAATGCCAGCTATCGCATCTCCCTTAACGAACTTACTTGCACCATCCATCGCTCCATAAAAATCTGCTTCGCGCTCGATTTTTTCTCGACGTTCCCTCGCTTGTTGCTCTGAAATGAGACCAGCATTTAAATCAGCATCAATGCTCATTTGCTTTCCTGGCATGGCGTCTAAGGTAAAACGAGCAGCTACTTCAGATACACGTTCTGCACCTTTCGTAATAACGATAAATTGTATGATCACTAGAATGGTAAAAACGACGAATCCAACAAGAGGATTATTACCAATCACAAATGTTCCAAATGTATCAACGACGCCGCCAGCATCAGCTTTAGATAAAATTGATCTCGTTGTTGAAACATTTAAGCCGAGCCGAAATAACGTTAGCAATAACAATAATGAAGGAAAAATTGAAAACTGAAGTGCCTCTTGTGTATTCATCGACACTAAAATGACGATTAATGCTAACGTTATATTTGTTAAAATAAGAATACTTAACAACCATCCTGGTAGAGGGATGACGAGCATAATAATTATGAGTATAACACCTATGAGTACAGATAAGTCGCGAGGTTTCATTCGTGTCTCCCCCTTAAACATTTACACTTTATTTTCTAGACGATAGACATAGGCTAAAATTTCGGCAACAGCTTGGTAAAATTGCTCCGGGATCACATCACCAATATCGAGTGTTTCGTACAATGATCTAGCAAGCGGTTTGTTTTCAACTGTGATGACGTCATGTGCCTTAGCGATATCTATAATTTTTGTGGCGATTTGATCTTTTCCCATAGCGACGATAAATGGTGCGCTTGCCTGAAGTTCATCATATTTTAAAGCAACTGCAATATGTGTTGGGTTTGTAATGACAACATCAGCCTCTGGTACCTCACTCATCATTCGTTGTGTTGCCATTTGTCGTTGTCTATCTTTCATTTTAGATTTAATCAAAGGGTCGCCTTCAATATTTTTCTGTTCATCCTTAATATCTTGTTTAGACATTCGAATATTTTTTTCATAATCATATCGCTGATATATGTAATCTAAAATCGACAAAAATAATAACGCAAGCGTCGCAGAAATCCCCATAACGACCGTCGTTCGACCAAAAAATTGTACGGCTGCATCTACATTTTTTAATGAAAGCATCATAATATCATCTTTGTTTAACCAAATAATAGTAAACGTAATTGACCCGATAAAAATAATTTTTAAAAAAGATTTAAGCAATTCGACTAAAGCCCTTAATGAAAAAATTCGTTTAGCACCTTGAATTGGATTAATTTTATTAAGATCAAATTTTAAAGGTTCCGTCGTAAATAAAAACCCTATCTGAAAGAGATTTGCAGCTAAGGCAGCAATGATACAAATGATCATAACTGGAAGGGCTATTTTCACTAACTGACTAATACTTGCAAATACAATGTGCATGATCGTCTCACTCGTAATATCCCAATGTATATATTTAGTAAATGCACTCGAATACAAAGACAACATTTGCTCTTTCATAAAACTAGCAAATACAGCGATGATGGCGAAGGCGAAAAGGAGAAGAAAGGCTGTATTAACGTCTTGACTTTTAGCAACCTTTCCTTTCTCTCGTTCATCTTGTCTCTTTTTCGGAGTTGCTTTTTCTGTTTTTTCCTCAGCAAAAAACTGCAAATCTAATGTTAATGGCACATTAAGCACCTCCGAATAGTAACAGTAAATGTCGCATTGCTTCATATATCGTTGTAAACAATGTTCGAATAAGGACGATATATAAGCTAAGGAAAAAGAAAATAACGGTGAAACTAACGAATATTTTCAATGGAAGTCCGACAACAAAAACGTTTAATTGCGGAACCGTTCGCGCGATAATACCAAGCGCAACGTCAACTAAAAATAAACTTCCAACGAGTGGTATCGCTATTTGAAAAGCAAATAAAAACATATGATTAAAGCTATGAATCATAAACTTACCAATCGATTCATCAGTAAATGGAATAAACGTTTGTAACGGAATATACTCATAACTGTAAAAGATCCCATCAATTAATAAATGATGACCATTGACCGATAATAAAAATAATAAAGCGATCATGTAAAAATATTGGCCGATTAGAGGACTTTGCGCGCCTGTTTGTGGATCAACGACATTCGCAATCGCAAAGCCCATTTGAAAATCTATAAAACCACCAGCAATTTGCACAGCTGATAAAATAATATAGGCAAGTAGACCTAGACATAAACCAACGAGCGCTTCTTTTAAAACGAGAAATATGAATAGCCGATCGATATCAACACCCGTTTGATCAACTGTATAAAACGTAATAAGTGCAAGAAAAAAGCTTATACCAAGCTTAAATGGTAGTGGTATCGTCCGATAAGAAAATAAAGGCATCATTACAAAAAAACTTAATATACGGATGAAAATGAGTAAAAATATTGGAATGCTTGCTAAATTTATCATATCTAACATAGTTTATCCTACAAACTGATTTAAATTTTGATAAAGATCAATTGTGAAATCAATCATATGCGTTAACATCCAACGCCCGAAAAATACAATCCCTATCAACACAGCGATAATCTTTGGAATAAATGCTAATGTTTGTTCTTGAATTTGTGTTGTAGCTTGAAAAATACTTACTAATAAACCGACAACTAACGCTAAAATGAGCAAAGGTCCTGCAACTAGTAAAATGGTTAATATCCCTTTTTCCGCTAATGACAAAACAAACTCATGGCTCAAAGCGAACACCTACCTATATACGTCTAGCAATCGTTAAAAGCCATCTAAAATAGAATCTGTAATTAAATACCATCCGTCAACAAGTACGAATAACAATATTTTAAATGGTAATGAGATCATGACTGGTGGCAGCATTAACATTCCCATAGACATCAATATACTCGCTACAGCCATATCAATGACAAGAAAGGGAACAAATATCATAAATCCCATTTGAAAAGCTGTTTTTAATTCACTAATAGCAAATGCAGGAACAAGCGTCGTTAAAGGAATATCTTGTACAGTTTCTGGTTTGTCTATGTCGGCATAATTAATAAATAGTGCTAAATCTTTTTCACGCGTATGCTCAGCCATAAAATCTTTCATTGGATCACTCGCTCGCTCATATGCTTCATCAAGTGTCATCTCCTCATTGAACAAAGGCTCTAAAGCTTCATCGTAAACTACACTAAAAGTAGGTGACATAATAAAAAAGGTTAAAAAGAGTGCAATCCCAATGAGCACTTGATTAGGTGGCATTTGCTGTGTCGCAAGTGATGTTCTTACGAATGCTAAAACGATGAGAATACGCGTAAAACTCGTCATCAATATTAAAATGCTTGGTGCAAGTGATAAAACAGTCAGTAACAACAACAATTTTACAGATGTCGCAACATTTTCAGGGTCTGAACTAGAAAACATATCGATAAATTCATTCATTGTAATCTTCCTTTTGTCTGTCATCAGCTACTATTTGTTGCCGGTTTTGTTTAATTTTCTCTAGTTCATTTGTAAATAAATGTTTAAACTTATTGACGGTGTCCTGTTTATCTTTTGTTTGAAATAACGATTGAATAAATGGTTGATCTGTCTGATGTTTTTGCAGTAAATCTTGTTTAATTGTTTCATCTTCAATTTCTTGTAATAACGTCACATCATTACCAATGCCAATTAAATACATCTTTGATCCAAGTCGAATGACTTGAATGGATTTGTTTGGACCTAGAGAAATGCCGCCTAAATTTTCAATCGCTTGATGGCGCTGTAACCATTTATGACGTTTGTTAAGAAAACGTAACGTTACATAAATAAGAATGATCACAACTAATAACGTAAAGATGATTTTCATAATTATAGAAAATAATGATTGACCTTGATGCTCATCGTTTTGTGGATCATTTGATTGATCTGGCGTTTCTTCATCTATTTCTAAACATTCTTCATCATTTTCCAAACAATCTTTGACATTACTTTGCTCGGCGTATGTAGATACAGGGAAACATATGAGCAAAAGTAAATAGCAATATATGAGCAAACGAACTAGCTTTTTTCCCAACGTTCTCACTCGTTTCTTAGTTCAGTGCTTTTTCAATAGCTTCTAATACACGATCAGCTTGAAAAGGTTTAACGACAAAATCTTTTGCTCCAGCTTGAATGGCGTCGATCACCATCGCTTGTTGTCCCATGGCAGAGCACATAATGACTATCGCATCTGGATCAATTTCTCTAATCTTTTTTAGCGCCGTTACACCGTCCATTTCTGGCATCGTAATATCCATCGTCACTAAATCAGGTTGTAGTTCTTGAAATTTTTCAACGGCTTCTACGCCGTCCTGAGCTTCACCAACGACATCATAGCCATTTTTTGTCAATATATCCTTAATCATCATTCGCATAAATGCTGCATCATCTACAATTAAGATACTTTTTGCCATCATAAATTCCCCCTTATTCATCTTACTGAAGTGATTTGATTCGTGCTGATTGGCTCATAATATCTGTGATTCTTACACCAAAATTCTCATCGATCACAACGACTTCACCTTTTGCAATTAACTTATCATTTGCAAAAACATCTACAGGCTCTCCAGCTAATTTATCAAGCTCAATAATAGAGCCGGCTGTTAAATCTAGTATATCTTTAATCGGTCGTTTAGTTCTTCCGAGCTCTACTGTTATTTTCAAAGGTACATCTAATAAAATATCTAAATTACGTTGTTCACTCGGATTTAAGTCAACGTGTTCAAATTCAGAAAATGTAGCTTCTTGAACAGTTTCTTGTCCTTGAGCTGAATGTCCTATTTGTTGCGGCTTTTTCGCTTCGACTGTTTGTTGTTCCTGTTCCATAAATCTCTCCTTCTTCCCAGTTGCATCAATAGAAGTAGACGATTGTTTGTTTTCTTCCGCTTGCAGGTCTTCTTCTTTCGTTTGCGAGGACTGCAGTAATTCTTCAACTAAATCATAAGCGAAAGGAAATGGAATCAATTGCATAATACTCGAGTCGATTAAATCGCCGACTTGTAATTGAAAAGAAACTTTAACAAAAACCTCCTCATCAATTTCTTCTGCAAATTCTTCTTCTTGAGCATCTCTTAGCTCAATCGTAGGCGGTGATATGTTGACGCGTTTATTGAAAATCGTGGACATACTGGTTGCAGCTGATCCCATCATTTGATTCATGACTTCTTGAACGGCACTTAAATGAATATCATTTAGTTCTTCATCAGGATTCGTTCCATCGCCGCCGAGCATAATATCAGACATGACAGCAGCATCTTCTGTTTGAATGACAAAAATGTTTTGTCCGGTAAATCCTTCGATATAATTAACTTGTACATGAACATGTTCGTAAGAAAAGCTTTTATTAAGCTCTGGCTTTTTAATAATAGAGATGGTCGGTGTCGTAATTTTTACTTTATGGTTTAAAAGTGTCGATAAAGTTGTTGCCGAACTTCCGATCGATATATTACCAATTTCACCTAATGTATCAGCTTCTATCGTCGTTAAATAGTCAGATACTTTAATATCTTCTGTTTCTACTTGTTCATCATCTTCTTCAGTTTCTTCTCCAATCGCTAATAAGGCGTCTATTTCATCTTGGGAAAGCATGTCTTTGTCATTCGTCATCGCCCTCTCCCCCCTTAATATGTTCTATTACTTGTACAGATAGTTTGTTTTTCACTTTGCCAGGTTGAACGTAAAATTTAGGGTCATCATTGACTTTTAGCAATAATGGTTCATCGATCGATTGGTCTAAAACGATCACGTCATCTTTGGCTAATTGTAAAAATTCTTCAATATTTATCGTCGTCTCACCTAACATCGCTTTTACGTCAATCGTTGCTTCTTGTATATTATGTGTAATTTTTTCATATGCTTCAGGGTCTCTTGATTTTGTCGGTGTTTGCATCCAGTAGTGCGATGATAATTTCGAAATAATCGGCTCAAGGACGATGTGCGGCAAACAAATATTCATCATCCCACTTGTTTCACCAACTTTTGTGTTTAATGAAACGACAACAACTGTTTCATTTGGTGAAACCATTTGAAGAAATTGTGGATTTACTTCAAAATCTTCTAAAACTGGTTTAAGATCGACAATTGATGACCAAGCTTCTTGCAATGTATCGATCGATTTTTCAAATAGCTGCGACAATAAAATCGTTTCTATTTCCGTTAAGCTTTCCATCTCTGATATATTGTTTCCTTTGCCTCCGAGTAGGCGATCAAGCAAACTATAGGCGATATTAGGATTGACTTCCATAATGATTCTGCCATCTAGTGGCGATACACTGTATATATTAAGGACTGTAATTCTTGGGATTGATCGGATAAATTCTTCATACGGTATTTGATCGACTGAGGCGACGGATATATTGACATATGTCCTGAGTTGGGCGGAAAAAAAAGTCGTTAATAAACGTGCATAATTTTCATGAATTCGTCGTATCCCACGAATTTGGTCTTTAGAAAACCGAAGGGCACGTTTAAAATCATAGACACGTACTTTTTTTTCTTGTTCTTCTTGTTTTAATTCTTCTGCATCCATTTCACCTGATGTGATTGCCGATAATAGCGCATCAATTTCTGATTGTGACAGGACTTCTTCTACCAAACAATCCACCCCCAAATCGGCGTAACTTTAGCATTATGATTACTGTAAAATTTTGTTTGTCGTATATACATCTGTTACTTCGCCTTCAGTCATCAATTCATTAAGCTTATCTAAAACAGCTGATTCTAAGTCCTCTAAATCAGATTTAAAATCTTCTTCTTCCATTTGTGCTAACTCTTTGATTAAAATATTTTTTAACTGAAAATCACGCTTAGAAATTTCTTCGTGGGCATTTTTTCCATCGGTTACAACTTGAAATTGAATGCGCACGAAATGACCATCTTTTAAATCTGTCGTTACTTCTGGTGTTTCATAGGAATATTTTGTTAACTGTTCGATAGCATCTTCCTCACCTGTAAGTGATTGCCCAGTTACATTTAATACGACGATTAATGCAATAGCCCCGCCTACAATTAAAATGATGAATGATGTAATCATTGTTTTTACGAGTCTACTCACTTACATCCCCTACCTTAGATCCGCATAATCCTATCTGTTGGTAAAACTTAGTGATCCGTTCAACGACATCGTCCTCCTCATCTTTTACAACAATTTTTTTACCATTTGTTAATGTAATTGTTGTATCTGGATGAGATTGAATTTGTTCAACGAGTAAAGCGTTTAGTTTAAATGTTTCACCGTTTAAACGTGTTAATTGAATCATAATGGCGGGAGTACACACCGTTATGTACTCCCTACCTCCTTACTATCGTTTTAGATTGACGAGTTCTTGTAAGATTTCATCAGACGTATTAATGATGCGTGTGTTCGCTTGAAAACCTCGCTGTGCTGTAATCATTTCAGTAAATTCTTCGGCTAAATCGACATTTGACATTTCAAGCGCACCACTGATGATTGATCCTGCCGTGCCTTCCTCAGGTGTTTCAATACCTTGAGATCCAGCATTTTGTGTATCTCGATATAAGTTTTCACCCATTTTCTCTAACCCGGAAGGATTGGAAAATACAGCTAAACCGATCGCATCAACAGTATCCGATTCGTTGTTTTCATTGACAATAACAATACTTCCGTCTTTTTCTATGCTAATACTTTGAGCATCTGCAGGAATAGTAATTTCTTCTTCAGAATCACTTAAAACATGATATCCGTCAGCATTAACGAGATTGTTGTCCTCATCTAAATAAAAGTTACCAGCCCTCGTATATGCACGGCCTTCTGGTGTTTGAACGACGAAATAGCCGTCACCTTCGATTTGCAAGTCTAGTGGGTCTTCTGTCGTCTCTCTAAAGCCTTGATCGTGTAACGTATCAATTGAACCAAGTGTCGAACCTGTTCCAACTTGCATAGGGTTAACGCCACCGCGTTCATCAGTCGGCCCCATCGCTCCTTGTGTTGTTTGACTCATTAAATCTTGAAATGTCGTGCGATCTTTTTTAAATCCGACCGTGTTAACGTTGGAAATATTGTTGCCAACGACATCTAATTTCGTTTGAAAGTTATTCATACCTGAAACTCCCGCATACAATGAGCGTAACATGAAACATCTCTCCTTATGTAAGTATTATAAAAGTTGAATTTAACTTAAAACTTCTGTAATTTGCTCAGCATCAATGGTTTCACCGTTTGCTAAGTGAAATATCGCTTTTTCATCTTTTTCGCTAACTTTCTCAACTTCGCTCGTTTCCATATCAATGACTTGATCAGTCTCTTCATCGTAGATTTCATAAGACACTTCTTTGCCTATCATATGGCTATATTGAACGGCTGGAGGCAATGTTAAATGATCAGTTAACGATTGTATTGAATCAGACATATTGATCATTTGCTCCAGTGAAGAAAATGTTGCCATTTGCGCAACAAATTCTCGATCATCCATTGGGTTTAATGGGTCTTGATTTTGAAGTTGAGTCATTAATATTTGTAAAAACTCATCTTTACCTAATTCTGGACTCGGTGTGCGCACATCTGACGGTTGCTCATTTAAATACAACGATGAATCGATTGTCGGCATTTTTTCACCTACACTTTCTCATCTAAAATTTTTTGAAAATCTTCTTTCGCCTCAGATTGATGATCTTGCTGTTTCTCTTCATCTTCTGATGGTTGCTGTTCTTCATCATTGTTTTGTTCTTTAGCTAAGGCATCTTCTTTGACGATTTCATCGAAGTCAATCTCTTGTTTTTCAATGACGACTTGATGAGGTGAAAACATATTTTTTAATTGATGAATGTTTGCCTCTAACATTTTTTTCGTTGCTTGTGAGGAGACAGTAATTTTAACAGTCATCTCTCCATTCATTTCGATGAAGCGAACGAACATATCCCCTAAGTTGTCAGGTTTTAACGCCATTGCTAATTGGTTTACACCGTTATTTGGTGATAAAAATTGACTGTTCTTAATAACTTGTCTCAATTGATTCATTAACTGCTGCTCGATCGTTTGACTATTGTCATTAGCATTCATATAAATGACGTATTGCTCAAGAGGTGACATTGACAGCGACGGTTGAAAGTTTTGTTCAGTGCCAACTGCAGATATATGTGTTATTAAATTTTTTGTAATCAATGGTTGTAACCATTTAATAATATCTGCACTTGTCACTTTCGCCGTACGGTTATACGTTTGTCCAGAGGCAAGTTGATGTCGTTTATGAAAAGTTGTCGTTAACTCATTCCATAGTTGGTACATACGAGATTTCTCACTTGTTGAATGTTCTTCAGCAACGAATTTGTCTGCGATATGTGACCACTGTTCAAGTAGCTTAAGTATTTTAGGTGCGACATGTGCAAGATCTCTTTCACTTTGGATTGAAGATAACAACGATTGAAATTCATTAAAAGCATCGTGATTTGTTCGTGATATGATTTGTTCATTAAATCTTACGTCAGCATTCGTTAAAAACAAAGAAACATGGTTAGGAACATTAAAGGCAACAGATAAAGGTAAATTGTTTTGTTGAAAAAGAGATCGTTTATGAAAATACGTCTTAAGTACTTTTACGAGTTTTCCAATTATTTGCTTATCATTTTCACTTAACGTCTGCTTTATATTTGCCTTACCCTTACTATCTATGTGCTTGTCGCTTTCACCTAACATTTGCATTAAATTTATCTCACCATCGATCGTCTCCTCAACAGCCATCATCAATGCATCGTCGTTTAATATGTGTTTTATAACTTCTGTAGACATATCATGATCTTCTAAATATTCACCGATGGCTACAAAAAGTGTTTCCATTTGCTCATCAGTAAGTTCATCAAGCTGAATATCATTGGAATCGGCATCGTGATTTGCTAAAAATATATGCATGAAAGCATTTAAAACTTCTTGAATATTTGTTTGATCAGCTATTTCTTCACCTGCTAAAAGTTGTGCGAAATTAGACGTTTCGTCGCTCGTTACAGACATTTTATTTTGTTTGACAAGTTGTTGCTCTGGTTGTAAGAGTATGGCGACGTTCATAACGCTTCACCTCCTTTTCGTTTTTATTTTTTACTTATTATCCATCAATTGCTCTGTTAATGTTGCTGCAAGTTCTGGATCCATAGCTTCAAAGATTTTACCACGTGTATCATTCGATAAATCAGCTAATAATGATAAAGCAATATCACGTTCTAAATTTTCAACAATTTGCGCAGCCCGTTTATGATCCATTTTCTTAAACGATGAAGATATTTTCTTTAAAGATGTTTGTTTCTCTTCATCTTCCTCACGATCTGTATCCTCATCACTTAATTTAGCTTCAAGTGTTAATATATCTTGTTCTAAGTCATCAATTGTTGCTTCAAGCATGGCATTTTCTTCCTCTAACGCTTCAATTTCTTCATTTTTTTGAGCAATAACTGTCTTGGCATCTTTCGTATCGTTACTATCCTGCTCTTCTTCTGAAGAAATCACTGCCGAAATACCTGGTATTTTTTCACCGGCACTTTTCAACCAACCGTCAACATTTACACCTGCAATTGCAAGAACTGTTAACGTTAAAATAGCCGCAATTGCAAGAGGAATAACGATTGCGAATATAAACCAAATGAAAGGATTTGTTTTTCTTTGTTTTTGCACTTGCTTTTCCAAATGTCTCACCTATTTTTCCGGTTTAAATGTTGCTTGATTGAAATATCATCCATCATTTCATTCTCTCGTTTCAACGCACTTTCTTTTAATCGTTCATGCTGTTGTTCGATCATTTTTTCAAACTTTTTCACTTCAATGTGAGCATCCGTCAAATTTTCTCTTTTTTGTTCCATCTTTTCCCGAGCTATGTTTACTTGTTCTTGTAAATGTATAATTTGGTCATTAAGTTTATCGATGTATAAAGATTGCTCTTTAAGATGTTGTACCGTTGTTTTCGATTGTAAAGATAGATCATATGCCTCTTTGGCATTTTCTTTTTTCTTAAGTAAGTTGTAAAGCTTCGTAGCAACTTCCTCAAATGCTTTAATCGATTGATGATGAGCTTGTTTTGCACTTCTTTTTTCATGTTCCCTAACATGACGGATCTTTTCTAATGTAGCAATATGACTCATTCATTAGCCTCCTTATGAAGTAAGGACTTCAATGTTTGAATCGATTGTTCTAATGATTCATATTCAAAAATTTGTTGGCACAAAAAAGATTGGATGATCGGATGAAAGTGAATGGCTTGATCAATGCTCCGGTCAGTCCCACGTTTGTAAGCGCCGATTTGAATTAATTCACTATTTTCTTCATAAGTTGCTAACAACTGTCGAATTTGTTGAGCGACATTTAAATGCTCCTCATCTACAATTTGATTCATGATTCGACTAACAGACTTTAAAATATTAATAGCCGGGTATTGGCCTTGTTCTGCTAGTTTACGATCTAAAACAAAATGACCGTCTAAAATACCCCTAACAGTATCTGCGATTGGCTCATTCATATCATCGCCGTCAACTAAAACGGTGTAAAATGCTGTAATTGTTCCATGTTCACTCGTTCCTGTTCTTTCAAGCAATTTAGGTAATGTTGCAAATACAGATGGTGTATAACCTTTTGTCGTTGGTGGCTCACCTGTTGCTAAGCCAATTTCTCGTTGAGCCATCGCTACACGTGTTATGGAATCCATCATTAAATTGACATCATATCCCAGATCGCGAAAATATTCGCTAATAGCTGTCGCCGTATAAGCCCCTTTAATCCGCATTAAAGCTGGCTGATCGGACGTAGCGACGACAACAATGGATTTTTTTAATCCTTCTTTGCCGAGATCTTTTTCAATAAACTCTCTCACTTCACGGCCACGTTCACCAATTAAAGCGATGACGTTAACGTCTGCATTACTATTTCGCGCAATCATTCCTAGGAGGGTACTTTTGCCAACACCACTTCCAGCGAACAATCCGATTCTTTGTCCCTTACCAATTGTTAATAAAGCATCTATCGCTTTAACACCTACTTGGATCGGTTGAGTAATCGGTGAACGTAACATCGGATTAGGTGGCATTCTTTCTGTTAAATAAGGAATTAATCCTTCAGGTAATTTACGGTTATCTAATGTTTGACCTAACGCATCTACAACATGTCCTACAAGCCCCTGTCCAATAGGAATGGTTAATGCTTTGCCTGTTGATTCGACTAAACAGCCAGGGCCAATTTCGGTTACTTCAGCATAAGGCATTAAAATTAACTTTTCTTCACTAAATCCAACAACTTCAGCTAAAATTGGTTCTTCATTGTTTTCTGTATGTATGTAACAAACTTCACCGATATTAGCTATAGGACCAGAAGATTCGATCATTAATCCGATGACACGCAATATTTTCCCGTATTGTTTATATGGATTTATCTTTTCAATCGTTTCTATGAACTTAGATTTATTCATCGTTACGTCTCCGCCGAAATATTTTGTAAAGCTTTATATAATTCTTTTAATTGCGTGTCGATACTAACATCTATTTTTCCGGCTGGATAATCAATATAACAACTATATTTTTCAATTTCTGGATCAATATAGATTGATAGTTTTGTTTGTTCATTGACGTGTTGTTTTAAGGTATGTTTTTGTTGCAACACGTATTCATATTGACTGGCATGTACATAAATGTCAATATGTGGCTGTTCTGTAAGTTCTTGTAAAGCTTTCTCAACGATATGGATAAAGGCTTTGGGATCTTCATTAAGCTCTATTGTCAATATTTTTTCAGCCGTTTTCATGGCAAGGTCGATGATCATGCCTTCACTTTGTTTTAATGTTTGCTCATAATCTGTTGTTGCTGCTTCGATAATTTGATTCACTTGCTCGATCCGTTCTTTATATATTTGTAAGCCTTCTTCTTTACCGCGGTCAAATCCATCTTTATAACCTTCATCATGAGCTTCATTGATATACGTTTTTTTTTCTTCTTTCCAAGCTTCTTTTTTCTTTTGAATGGTAGTTTCTGTTTCTTCAATTAGTTCGTTTTGCTTTCGTTTAAGCTTTTGTAATTTTTCTCGCGCCTGCTTAATTTGCGTTTGAATATTTTCATATTCTTGTTCTAACGATTTTTGCTCTTCAGCATTTTCGGAGTCTCTTCGAATGACATTTAAAGGTCTTATTTGAATAACTTTCGTTGGAGATGAATCTTTAGACAATGATGTCGTCACCTCCACCACGGGCGATAATAATTTCACCAATTTCTTCTAACCGGCGGATCACTGAAACGATTCTTGTTTGTGCCTCTTCGACATCTCGCAAGCGAACAGGTCCCATGTATTCCATCTCTTCTTTTAAAGTTGTTGCCATACGCTGTGACATATTTCTAAAGACAACCTCTTTTACCTCATCACTTGCAACTTTTAATGCCAAACGTAAATCTTCATGATCAACCTCGCGAATAACACGTTGAATCGCTCGATTGTCTAAAATAACAATATCTTCAAATACAAACATCCGCTTTTTAATTTCTTCAGCAAGTTCTGGATCTTGTATTTCAAGTGAATCTAAAATAGTTCGTTCTGTTGTACGATCAACACCATTTAAAACTTCAACAACTGATTCAATACCACCAGCTTGAGTATAGTCGTCGGTTAATGACGATGATAAATTTCTTTCCAACACTTGTTCAATTTGGCTAATAATTTCTGGTGATGTTGAATCCATCGTCGCTATTCGTTTAGCAACTTCTGTCTGCATGTCTTCTGGAAGTTCTGACAATATTTGTCCAGCTTGCTCCGAATCTAAATATGATAAAACAAGGGCGATTGTTTGCGGATGCTCATTAATAATAAAATTTAATACTTGTTGAGGATCGGCCTTTCTAGCAAATTCAAATGGTCGTACTTGTAACGACGCTGTTAAACGGTTAATGATATTCGTTGCTTCATGTTTACCAAATGCTTTCTCAAGGACTGTTTTTGCATAGTCTATGCCACCTTGCGATATGTAGTCTTGCGCACGAACAATTTGATGAAATTGATCTAACACTGTTTCTTTTAAATCGCGATCAACCTTTTTTACTGAAGAAATTTCTAAACTTAATTGTTCAATTTCTTCATCTGTTAAATGTTTATAAACTTGTGCAGAAACATCTGGACCAAGGGTGATTAAGAGTATCGCAGCTTTTTGTTTACCTGTTAGCTTTTGTCGTTGCCTCGCCATTACATACCCTCCTAATCATTGGCAATCCAACTTCGAAGTAGCTTTGCAAATTCTTCTGGTTTTTCTTTAGCCATCGCCTCTAACTGCTTTTGGCGCTCATCTACTTCAATTGCTTCATCTTCAACTATGTCGGAAGCTTCTGTCGCCTCATCTGAGACATCCATATCCTCAACATAAACATCTTCATAATCTCTTCGACGCCGTATTAATAACACAACTAAAGCGATGATTATAAGAAGCAACACACCGGCAACAACATATACCCATGTTGGAATTGTAGGTGCTGATTCTTCCAGGGGTGTCATTTTTCCGTTAAACGATTGAAACACAACAGATACGTTATCGTCCCAATTGATCTCTTCATCTACTTCTGCCTCATCCGTTTGAATAGATGTATTGATAATAGACTGTATAATCGATGAAATACTGTCTTCAATTGAATTCATCTCTTGTTGTGTTAATTGTTGAATGTCACTACCGTCTTCTACATTGCGATTAACAGCTACTTGAATGCCTAAATCACGCACTTTATAAGGACTTTCGACAATATCTCTTTGAATACGGTTAAACTCATTATTAATCGTCTCTTTGATTAACTCGTATTCACCATCTTCATCCTCTAATTCATCAGCTTCATATCCTGCAATATCATCATCATCTGTACCAGGAACGCCACCGACATCCCCTTGGCCTGAGTATGTTTCATGAATCGTCTCAACACTAACAGGTAAACCTTCCATATCGTCTACATCTACAGGTTCAACGAGTTCTTCCACGCGATTTTCTTGTGTAAAGTCAATATCTGACGTTACAGAAACGATTACATTGTCTACGCCAACTATTGCTCCGAGCATTTGTTGTAGTCGCTTTTGAATATCGCGTTCGATATCATTTTTTATTGATTGTTGCTGTGTATAGTCATCTTCATAACCGGAAGAGCCGAGCGATTCCTTGTCAAAGTATTCTAAATGTTGATTTCTTATAACAATGTTCTCTTCTGGTAAATTAGGAACAGCTTTTGAGACAAGGTGGTAAAGTGACTCAATTTTATTCCCTTCAAATTCATATCCTGGATCTGTATGTATAACAACCGATGCGCTTGCTTCTTCATCTGTTTCACTAACGAATACAGATTCTTCAGGTAAATTAATCATAACATCAGCATCATCAATTCCTTCAACACCTTTAATTAAATTCGCTAGCTCTGTTTGCATAGCATCTAATTTCATGACATCAAATTCATTATCCGTAATACCCCAAGAAGCATTTTCACTAAAAAAAGAATAATCAATATTACCACTGCTCGGAATGCCTTCACCTGCAAGATCAACGATGAGTGAATCAGCATGTTTTTCGGGTACCGTAATAGTTGTTCCTCCATCTTCAATTTCATAAGGAATATCTTGAGCGTCTAATTCTTCTTTAATTTGACTTACTTCTTGAGCTGATAAATCATTATAAAGTGGTACATAAGATGTACGTAATGTCATAAAAATAATAATCGATATAATGAGTAAAATAAAAATTGCCGATCCTATAAATATACCTTTTTGCGTTTTTGTTAAATTTCCCCAATATGCTTTTGCCGAATCTCGCATGTCCAATAGTTTTTCCTTCATATTTCCCCACCAAATTCCAACAAATAGTTACAAAATATCTTATGATGTAGAGATCATTTATACTTGCATTCGCATAATTTCGTTGTAAGCATCGATGACTTTTCGTTGGATTTGTACTGATGTCTCTAAAGCTATACTCGCCTTTTGAGCCTCAACCATAACATCATGTAAATCAACGGCCTTATTTTTAGCTAAACTCTCTGTTTTCGCATCAGACGTTTTTTGTAAATCATTCACGTCTTCAATCGCTTCTTTTAAATGTTTAGTGAATGATTGTTGCGCTTCTCCGGGAGATTTTTTTTGTGTCGTTGGAGATGTATATGGTAACTCTGCTTGATCAACACGATTAATGATAGAATGCATTCATGATCCTCCTACTTAGTTATTTACCAATCTCTAAAGTTTTTAATAACATATCTTTGTTTGCGTTTAATGACGTGATATTAGCTTCGTAAGAGCGAGTAGCGCTCATTAAGTCAACTATTTCACGCAACGGATCAACATTTGGCAGTTCAACATAACCATCTTCATTAGCATCTGGATGATTTGGGTTATAAGACGTTTTAAACGGTTCTTCATCTTCTACAATTTGCCTAACTGATACACCTGTTACATCTCGTCGTTTAGCGCGTGAAGCTTTTTGTAAAAATGATTGAAAACGATCATTTTTCGGTTCAAATGTCACCATTTTTCGTCGATATGGCTCATAATTTCCATCATCATCCATTGTAGCTCGTGTTGTTTGTGCATTAGCAATATTGCTGGAGACAACATCCATTCGAAGGCGTTGCGCAGTTAAGGCACTTGCATTCGTGTTGATACTGCTAAATATTGACATTTTTAATTTCCACCTCCAATAACGGTTTTAAGATCGTTAAATTTACCATTTATGCGATCAACTAAACTTTGATAATATAGTTGATTTTTTGCTAAATTTGACATTTCTTTATCGATATCAACATTATTTCTATTATGATTGTAAATCGTACCACGTTTTTCTACTGTTTGGTACGGCTGATGTGATTCATTTTCAAACGGTATATGTGCAGAATGTGTTCGGTTAGAATCATTGTTTTGGGTCATGGCATCATTTAGAACATCCTTAAAAACTACATCTTTAGACCTATAATTAGGCGTGTCAACATTTGCAATATTATTTGCAATTGTGTTGTTTTTTGTCATTGCATAATCGAGTGATGTCTCCAAGTGATGTATCGTGCCATCAAAAATACTCATCATAAATGCCTCCTAAAAAGCAAAAAAGCACAAATAGTGCTGGAATCATAATTATATTGTAATTTATAAGTCCTATAAAGTCTACCATATTTCGGCAGTTTCAAATTAACGTAACAAAAATGGTAGTATATTCATAGGTATGTTTACCTATGTTGATTGAAATAAGTTAGATTATTTTTTACATGTTTTATGACGAATACACAGCATATGAATCAATTAAAAAAGGCATGTTAGCATATAAATGAACTAACATGCCATACATAGCTAGTTATTTAACGTTTATCTCGAACGTAATTTATCAAGCTCAACTAAAAATTTATCATTGAGTACTTTAATATATGTTCCTTTCATACCTAGTGATCGTGACTCTATGACACCAGCACTTTCTAATTTTCTTAAAGCGTTGACGATGACTGAACGTGTAATACCTACACGATCGGCAATTTTACTTGCAACGAGTAAACCTTCTTTTCCATCTAACTCCTCAAAAATATGATCAATCGCCTCAAGCTCACTATAGGAGAGAGAGCTAATCGCCATTTGAACAACAGCTTTACTCCTTGCTTCTTTCTCGATCTCAGCTGATTTTTCTTGTAAAATTTCCATCCCTACAACAGTTGCACCGTACTCAGCAAGAAGTAAGTCATCTGCATTAAACTCATCCGATAATCGCCCTAAAATTAATGTACCTAAACGATCACCGCCACCAATAATTGGAACGATTGTCGTTAACCCATTTTGGAATAAATCACGGTTTTCTTCAGGAAATACAGTGTGTTCACTATCAATATCTAAATTTGCTGTCGTTTCATGAATGTTAAAGAGCTTTTGTGTATATTCTTCAGGGAAACGACGCTCTTCTAGCATTGTTTTCATACGCTCATTTTCAATTTCTTGATTAATAGCATATCCTAGTAATTTACCTCGTCTACTTAAAATGAATATATTACCTTTAATAACCTCAGAAAGTGTCCGAGACATATCATTAAAATTAACTGATTTTCCTGCTGATTTTTGTAACATTGCATTAATTGTTCTTGCACGATTTAAAAGTTCCATTACTGTTCCTCCATTCATTTTGAAAATATTTTTAGTTTAACAACATTTGTTTGAATTTATTTTATAAAATAAATTGGCTTAAATCTTTATCTTGTGCAATTGTTGCCAATTTTTCGTCGACATAGTCCGGCGTAATTTCAACAGTCTCCATCGATATATCAGGAGCTTCAAATGATAAATCTTCAAGCAATTTTTCCAATATCGTATGGAGTCTTCTTGCGCCGATATTATCAGTTTCTTGATTCACTTTATATGCTATAGCTGCTAATCTATCTACAGCTTCGTCGGTAAAGACAACATTTATACCTTCTGTTTGCAACAATGCTTCATATTGCTTCAATAATGCATTAGAAGGTTCGTTTAATATCCGTTTAAAGTCAGCAGTAGATAATTTATCTAACTCAACACGTATAGGAAATCTTCCTTGTAATTCAGGTATAAGGTCTGAAGGTTTAGCCATATGAAAGGCGCCAGCAGCGATAAAAAGCATATGATCTGTATTAACTGGGCCGTGTTTTGTTACAATTGTTGAACCTTCGACAATAGGTAAAATATCACGTTGAACACCTTCTCTTGAAACATTTGCTGATTGTTCTTGTTTACTAATTACTTTATCGATCTCGTCAATGAAAATAATGCCTGACTGTTCAGCACGATCGATGGCTTCTTGGGCAACCTCTTCCATATCAATAAATTTTTGTGCCATTTGTTCTGTTAAAACTTTACGGGCTTCTGATACTTGTAATGTTCGCTTCTTTTTCTTTTTCGGCATAAAGCGTTCAAAAGTTTCTTGCATATTCATACCCATCTGTTCCATCCCAGATCCTTGTAACATATCGAACATAGATGGTGCTGTATCTTCAACTTCAATCGTTACGAGATGGTCTTCCAACTCACCTAGGGCTAATTGTTGTTCTACGCGTTTTCGTTTATTTTTAATCTCATGACCATTTTCTTCTTGCTCGTTTTCATGAGCCTCCCCTTGGTGTGGGAATAACATTTCAAATGGATTTTTAATCGTCGATTGTTTTTTTGCTTGCGGTACTAAAAGTTTAACGAGTTGCTTATTCGCCTCATCTTTTGCTTGTTCTTTTACTTCATCCATTTTTTCTTCCTTGACCATTCTTACAGACATTTCAACGAGATCGCGAACCATCGATTCAACATCACGACCGATGTAACCAACTTCGGTAAATTTGGTCGCTTCAACCTTTATAAAAGGAGCACCAACAAGTTTCGCTAATCTTCGGGCGATTTCAGTTTTCCCTACACCTGTAGGTCCCATCATTAAAATATTTTTTGGGACAATTTCATCTTTAATATTTTCATCAAGTTTCATGCGCCGATAGCGATTCCTTAAAGCGACAGCTACTGACTTTTTTGCATGATATTGACCAATAATGTAGCGATCTAATTGATCGACAATTTGTCTTGGGGTCATATTATTTGCCATCGATTATAAAGGCCTCCTTTATTCAAGCACCTCTAATGTTATATGATCGTTCGTGTAAACACATATATCACCAGCAATTTCTAAGGCTGTCTGAGCTATGTCTTTGGCAGATAAATGGCTTGCATGCTTAACAAGCGCTCGCCCAGCACTTAATGCGTAATTACCTCCTGATCCTATCGCTAAAATACCATCATCTGGCTCGATCACTTCCCCTGTGCCAGAAACAAGCAACATATGGTCTTTGTTCATGACAATAAGCATTGCTTCTAACTTTCTGAGCACCTTATCACTTCGCCATTCTTTAGCTAATTCAACGGCAGACCGGATTAAATTTCCGTCAAAAGCTTGCAAGTTATTTTCAAATTTTTCAAATAGCGTAAACGCATCTGCAACGGATCCAGCAAAACCTGCTAAAACTTGGTCGTTATACAACTTGCGTACTTTTTTTGCGCGATTTTTCATAACAACAGCATTTCCTAAAGTAACTTGACCATCGCCACTCATCGCACACTGTCCGTTATGTCTAATCGCAAATATTGTTGTCGCTTGCATTTGTTGCGTCACTTTCATCACCTCTCACTTTAATCATGATGGTTTGCCCGTGGATGGCTATTCATGTAAACACGACGTAAATGATCCTTCGTCACATGTGTGTACACTTGTGTGGATGATAAATTTTCATGACCTAACAACTCTTGTACAGTCCTTAAATCTGCTCCTTCATTTAACAAATGTGTTGCAAAGGTGTGACGCAATTTATGCGGATGTACATGGACAGTTAATGCTGCTTTTTCCACTAATTTGTTTAATATGTGACGTATACCTCTTGCCGTAAGTTGTGATCCTTTTGCATTTAAAAAAACATGGTCGGTTTGTAATTTACTTTTTTGAAGTAGTTTTTTTCGACCATCACGTATGTATGTTTGCAGAGCTTCTTCTGCAAATTCACCAAATATAACGAAGCGTTCCTTCTTTCCTTTTCCCTTTACAAACATCGTTCCAATTGAAAAATCAAGATCATTTAGACGAAGATTTTCGCATTCACTAACTCTTATACCTGTCGCATAAAGCGTTTCTATAAGTGCTTGATTGCGTTGGCCGAGCGGATCGTTTAAATCACTAACTTCAAATAGTTTTTCTAATTCTTCTTTATATAAAAAGCTTGGTATCGGATGTGTTACTTTAGGTAAGCTAAGATGCGTAAAAGGATTTGTTAAATGCTCATTTTCTCTTCCTAAAAATTTATAGAAGCTTTTAATGCTCGATATTTTCCGTGACACCGATCTTCTGCTTAAATGTTTGTCGTATAAATGTGTAAGAAATAAACGAACAACACGAAAATCAACATCATGTAAATGGGTGATCTCATGGTCATTTAAAAAATTAACAAAAGTTTCTAAATCATGCAGATAATGTTTAATTGTATAAGGTGATGCATTCTTTTCAATTTGTAAATATTCAATGAACTTTTGCCGGTTTTTTATAAAGCTTTTCAAGCGTACACCTCACAATATGCGCATAAATCTTAACATAGGCGATTTTTTAAAACAATGCACTTCACACAATTGTAAAAATTCAGAACTAACTTTACTATATATTGTATACATGTCAGATAATTATTGTTTAAATTTTTATAATAAAGTGTATGATCTAAATTGTTTGGGACGTTTAAAAGGATTAAAGATCATCTAACGCTTACCAGTAAACGATTATATCTTTTTCATATAAAATAGTCAACTATTATAATTTAATGTGTTTTGAATATTTACTTTAATAGCAAGGTTTTAAGGTTATAGAAACATTTTTCCCATATTTTTGATTTATTAAACACTTAATAGAAAAACAGCCTAAAACTTGCATTAGGCTGTTTGTACATTAATTTTTTGTAACCTCTTTGTAATCGCAAGATATACAACGTATAGTCGTTTGTTTTTTCGTCTTCCTCTCCGTTAGTAAAGATTTGCAATCAGGACAAGTTTTCGATATGGGTTTATCCCAAGAGACAAAATCACAATTTGGATACGAGTCACAACCGTAAAAAAGGCGTCTTTTTCGAGACCGTCTTTCAACGATGTTTCCATCCTCACACTTAGGACATTTAACACCTATTTTTTTCAAGATCGGTTTCGTATTTCGGCAGTTAGGAAAGTTAGAACACGCTAAAAACTTTCCATATCTCCCCATTTTATATACCATTTGATGGCCACATTTCTCACAATCGATGCCGGCAGGCTCATCTTTAATTTCAATTTCTGCCATTTCTTTTTCTGCTTTTTCCAGTCGTTTGCTAAAACCTTCATAAAATTGATCCATAATCTTAACCCATTCGGCTTTTCCCTCTTCAATAGCGTCTAAATCGTTTTCCATATTAGCTGTAAAGTCAATATCGATAATTTCTGGAAAATACTCTTGTAATAAATCGTTGACAATAATTCCTATTTCTGTTGGATGAAAACGCCGGTTATCAACATTGACATAGCCGCGGCGTTGAATCGTATCTAATGTTGGTGCATAAGTTGAAGGTCGTCCGATCCCCTTCTCTTCAAGGGCTGCAACAAGTCGTGCTTCAGTATATCTTGGAGGTGGTTGGGTAAAATGTTGTTTCGGTTGTATATCTTTCGCTTGAACAACCATTCCTTCTTGTAAATCCGGTAAAAATGACTCTTTTTCTTTTTTCTTATCATCAGTTCCTACAACATAAACTTTCATAAAACCTGGAAACTTAACTTTAGATCCAGTCGCACGAAATTCAATATCGTTATTATATAAATGAGCTGTCATCGTATCCATGATGGCTGGTGCCATCTGGCTAGCTAAAAATCGTTCATAAATTAATTTATATAAGCGATATTGATCTGTCGTTAAAATTCCTTTTAAAGATTTTGGATCACGTTTAACAGAAGTCGGACGTACGGCTTCGTGAGCGTCTTGTGCACCTTCTTTTTGTTTTTGTTTTCGTCTTTTGCCTACATATTTTTCACCGTAATTTTCCGTAATG
>Ga0209487_1000087_pt1 | contig 84996 bp, 65 predicted proteins | sample Poulit2012_FD_187524 | JGI IMG/M metagenome (GOLD analysis project Ga0209487, IMG submission 187524) | Agricultural soil microbial communities from Georgia to study Nitrogen management - Poultry litter 2012 (SPAdes) (version 2) | ecosystem: Environmental > Terrestrial > Soil > Agricultural land...
CGATTATCCTGCGCAGTACCTGGGCGAGTGCGAACTCACCGAGTGCCTCGGCCTGTCTGATACGCTCAGTATAGTTGCGGACCGCTTCATCCTCGGCACGCAGGTCGGCCCATAGCATCTCCTCATTCCCCCTAGGCACATCGATCGGCTTCGGTTCGTGTGTGGGGTATTCCCCGAAGTAATCGAGTTGTTGGGCGAGGGCGAGGGCGTGGTCTAACTCTTGGTGGGCATGCTTCTCCAGTTCCTCGGCGATAGTCATATGCTTCGCCCTATCCAGTACTTGGCTGTAGATGACGTACTGGATGATCGCCTTGTACTCGCGGGCGAGATCCTCCTGGAGTCCCTGGATCAGTTCTTCACGGGTTACATTGGTGTTTGGCTCTCTTCTCATAGAGTCCTCGCGGATTGGGGTAACTCGGTGACCAGGTGAGCTGGCTATCGCAATATGGTTGCCATCGTCGGTCAGCTTTTGGGTAGGCCAGGACCCCACCCACGGTTGGTGGTCAGCCACTCGCCATCCGGTTCCGGACTCAGAGTCGTGGCTTACCGGCGTGATCCTTGCGTCCCTCCCGCGCCCCTTGTCACTGTCTCGGCCGCAACCGTTCTGTCTTGGTCTGGGGTCGATCAACTCGATTGCAATTGAAGAGGAGATATGCACGACACCTTCGTCGCACCAGCTGGCTGGAGCTGGGATATCGTCCTCTATTTCTATTTTGGTGGGATCGCGGGTGGTCTCTTCGTCATATCATCTCTCCTTCGTCTCGTTGGGGATCGTGGTGATTGGCGGTTGAGCAGGATCGGTTACTATCTTGCCTTACCACTCCTCATCGTCTGCACGATCCTCCTGATCAAAGATCTAGGGAAGCCTGGCCGTTTTTGGCACATGGTCTTCCAATCGGAGCGGTTTCCGGACCTGGCTTTCAAGTGGTGGTCTCCGATCTCGTTTGGGACCTGGATCGTGATGATCTTTGGTCTCCTCAGCTTCATAACCTTTCTCTATACCCTGGCAGAGGGTGGGATCTGGGATTCTACCGGGGCGCGCAGAGTAATAGGCCCACTTTTCGACCCTAGTGGTGTGGGAGGGAAGGTGTTCATGACTATCATGGTCATCTGGGGGCTATTGCTCACGGCGTACACAGGGATCTTGGTGATGGTCACGAATACGCCGACCTGGTCCCATGACCCATTGTTACCAGCGATGCATATGGCGATCGCGGTCGCCGCGAGTGCTGCGGCGCTATTCCTAATCTCGTACTGGCTGGGGGTGGGGAGTGTAGAGAGCCGGGGGCGGGTCACGAGGATGGGCACGCTAGCCCTCGGCTTCGGTCTGCTCTTGATCATCGTGGCCTTATTCCTGGAGTATGGGACGGTTTCGGTCTTTTTTCTGGGGTGGTGGGGCCTCCTCTTCTGGATCGTGGTCCTCCCCTTCGGGATCATTGTGCCCTTGGTCCTCCTCTTCTTCGCGTCGTTTCGGGGCAGTGATCTGGTGCGTGGTGCGTCAGTCGTCGGCTCAGTCTTACTCCTTACGGGTGCCTTCCTCTTCCGCATCCTCGAGGTCTTTGGTGGGCAGGCGTATTTCGTACCCTACTAGTCGGTAAGCTCTCCTGATCATGGGACAGAAGGGGCGTGTTATGGGTGAGAGGAGGGGGCTCCGGATCGGGGTGTTGGCCGGTCTGATCATCGTTCAGACCCTGATCTACAATGGTGCGGGTCCGGTCGCACTCGCCTTTCTCGTTGGGCTGGGGCTCGGGATCTGGATCCGTGAGTGGAGGGCGGCGATTTGGGCGCTAGCGACCTTTGCCATCGCCTTTACGATCGCAGCGGTGAGTGGCTGGCTAGACCCGGTCCGGATCTGGGACCTGATCCTCGGGGCAGCGCTCGCGATCCTCGGTGGACTGATCGGTGGCGGGATCTTCCAGGTGGTACGGTACGATCTCGAGGCCGGTGATTCGACCGAAGGTGGTCATGACCAGGTGATGACGATGGGTGATCGCCGGGTTCGATGAAATGGGTATGGTCCCGATCGGCCGGGGCCGAAGGGACGAGAGGAGGGGTGGAGTCAATGGGAGTGACACGGCGTGATTTCCTGCGTCTCTCTGCGTATGCGGGAACGGGTACCGCGCTCGGTGGGCTCGCTGCCCTAGGAGTGAGTCTCACTCCAGCGGTGGCGCGGGCGCAGGAACTCAGGATCAGGGATGCGGCGACGATCCCCAGTATATGTCCCTTCTGCTCAGTGGGCTGTGCTACACTGATCCATGTGAAGGGTGGCGAGGTCATCAATATCGAGGGCGATCCTAGGAGCCCACTCAATGATGGCACGCTCTGTCCGAAGGGTGCGGCGACATACAACCTGATCAAGAACCCGAACCGTCCTACGCAGGCCATGTATAGGAGGCCTGGTGCGCGGGACTGGGAGATCGTCGATCTAGATTGGGCGCTGGACCGGGTTGCGCAGCTAGTCAAGGAGACGCGGGATGAGACCTTCATCGAACGATTGCCCGCACAGCCAGCGGAGCCGGGTCGTCCTGCTCGACCAGAGCAGATAGTCAATATGACGCCGGCGATCTTCCTCCTCGGTGGTGCGACCCTGGACAATGAGTTCAACCATATCGCGCAGAAGTTTGGGAGGGGGTTGGGGATAGTCGCGATCGAGAACCAGGCTCGTATATGACACAGTTCTAGTGTCCCCGGTCTGGGGACCAGGATGGGACGAGGCGCGGCGACGACATATCCACGGAGTCTAGCTCACTCCGACTGTTTCGTCGTGATGGGCTCGAATATGGCCGAGAACCACCCCGTCGCTTTCAGGTGGCCGATGCAGGCACGAGTGAATGGTGCGACACTGATCCATGTCGATCCCCGTTTCACGCGGACAAGTGCGATGAGTGATATCCACGCCCAGATCAGGGCGGGCTCCGATATCGCCTTCCTCGGCGGGGTCATCAACTATGTCCTGAATAGCGAGCGGTGGCAGAGTGATCCCTTCTTCCAGGAATACCTGCTGAACTATACGAATGCGTCGACTCTGATCAATGAAGAGTTCGAGGGACCCGAAGATCTGAATGGGGTCTTCTCGGGGTTGATGCAGTACCAGGAGGAGGCTTTCTGGCCGTACAATGGCTTCCTCGGCGAGTATGACAACTCGACCTGGCAGTATGCGGGTCGTGAGATCAGGCCTGGACAGCGTGCGGCGGCGACGATCCGCTCGGGTGAGATAGATGAGCAGGAGCCAGGACCAGGGGGCAGACCCAGTGGGTTGACCTTCGACGAACTCGTCCACTCTCTGAAAGGTCCAGTTCCAGAGCGCGATCCGACGCTCCAGGACCCGCGCACCGTCTTCCAGATCGTGAAGCGTCACTTTAGCCGTTACACCCCAGAGATAGTCGAGGAGGTGACCGGGTGTCCGCAGGACAAGTTCATCCGAGTCGCGGAGACGATCCTAGCGAACTCTGGTCGTGACCGGACGACGGCTTTTGCGTACGCGATCGCGTGGACACAACATACCTATGGTGTCCAGATAATCGGTTGCTGTGCACTCCTGCAACTCCTCCTCGGGAATATCGGTCGTCCTGGTGGCGGGATCATGGCACTGCGTGGTCATGCTTCGATCCAGGGCTCGACCGATGTCCCGACCCTCTACCATAGTATCCATGGTTATATGGCCGCCCCCTCGGCCTTGAAGGACCATCAGACCCTGCGCGACTACCTAGCGACCGAGACCGACCCAGGCAGTTATTGGGCAAACATGCCGAAGTTCATGGTCTCATATCTCAAGTCGATGTACGGCGATGCGGCGACCGCCGACAACGACTTCGGTTACGACTGGCACCCCAAGATCCTCGGGGACCACTCGCATATGGCGACGATGGCAGCGATGGCCGATGGTCGGGTCAAGGGGATGATCTGTGTCGGCCAGAACCCGGCTACCTCGATCAATGGCTCGGCACAGCGGTTGGCGATGCGCAAGCTCGACTGGCTCGTCGTCAAGGACAATTGGCTGACCGAGACGGCGACGCACTGGTACGCCGCGCCCGAGGTAGAGGATGGCACCGTCGATGTGGCCGATATCCAGACCGAGGTCTTCTTCTTCCCTTCGACGCAGATCGCAGAGTACGATGGGAGTTTCACGAATACTCAGCGGCTTTTGCAGTGGCACTTCAAGGCTGCCGATCCCCCGGGCGATTGTCGGACCGATACCTGGTTCTACTATCATCTAGGGAAGAGGCTAAAAGCCCTCTACGCTAATAGCACACTGCCCCGGGACGAAGGGTGGAAGAATCTGGTCTGGGACTATGACCGGGTTGCAGGGGAGGGGTACCAGGAGCCGGGGAGTGGGGTCGCGGGTGAGCCAGATGAACTCAAGATCCTCCGTGAGATCAATGGATATCATACCGATGATCCCAAACGGCACCTCACCGGTTTTGGTGAGTTGAAGGACGATGGCTCGACGACCTGCGCCTCCTGGATCTACTGTGGGTGTTACCCAGCACCCGACCAGAACCTGACAGCACGGAAGGATCCCGGCCCCAAGGATGTGCCGAGTGCCTTCCTGAACTGGGGTTGGGCCTGGCCCGACAACCGTCGTATCCTCTACAATCGCGCCTCGGCAGATCCCAACGGAGCCCCATGGAGTGAACGGAAGAGGTGGGTCTGGTGGGATGGGACTCGGGGTGAATGGGTGGGTTACGATGTCCCCGACTTCGCCCCTACGAAGGCGCCCGCCGAGCCTGGTGATCCCTCTGCGATCGGTCTCGCCTCCCTCTCGGGTACCGATCCATTCATCATGAAAGGCGATGGGAGGGGCTGGCTCTTTGTCCCTGCAGGGCTCGTCGATGGCCCACTCCCGACGCACTACGAACCGATCGAATCACCTGTCCGTAATCCCCTTTACCCAGATCAGCAGAATAGTCCGGTCGTAAAGATCTGGGCGCGCGGGAAGGATTACAACATCCTCGCCCCTCTCGGTGATCCGCGATACCCGTACGCGATGACGACCTTCCGGCTGACCGAGCACTACCTGGCGGGAGCGATGAGTAGGTGGATCCCGTACCTGACCGAGTTACAGCCCGAGCTCTTCATCGAGATCGGGACCGACCTGGCAGGCGAGAAGGGGATCGAGAACCTCGACTGGGTCGAGATCTCTACGCCGCGCCGGGTGATACGTGCCAAGGCCCTGGTAACGAACCGGATCGGGGTCTTAGAGGTGGGTGGTCAGCGAGTTCACCATGTGGCGATGCCCTGGCACTGGGGTTGGCAGGGCCTCTCGGTGGGTGATGTAGTGAACGATCTCACCTCGTGGGTCGGTGATCCAAATGTCTCGATGCACGAAGGCAAGGCATTCGTCTGCAATGTGGAGAAGCTCTGATGGCTGAACCGATGGGATTCTTTACCGATACGACGATCTGCATCGGCTGTAAGGCCTGTGAGGTCGCATGCAAGGAATGGAACCAACTCCCAGCGCGTAATGGAGGGGTCACCGAGCTCAGTGGGCTTAGCTATGACAATACGCTCCGCCTCGATGGTATCCACTGGCGGCATGTGAAGTTCGTCGAGCAGTTCGATCAACCCTATGAGGGCCGCTGGCTCCTGATGAGCGATGTCTGCAAGCACTGTGTACAGGCGGGGTGTCTCGAGGTCTGCCCGACCGGTGCGATCATCAGGACCGAGTTCGATTCGGTCGTGATCCAGTCCGATGTCTGTAATGGCTGCCGGGACTGTATCCCCGCCTGTCCCTTCGGTGTCATCGATATCAACCCCGCCTCGGGTACGGCTCAGAAGTGTACCCTCTGCTATGACCGGATCAGTGAGGGGCTCGAGCCGGCCTGTTCGAAGGCGTGCCCGACTGATTCGATCCAGTTTGGTCCGATCTCCGAACTCCGGGCGCGGGCGGCGGAGCGCGTCGAGCACCTCCATGCCCAGGGTGAGGACCAGGCCTATCTCTATGGTGCGGACCCCGAGGGGCCACTAGGCGGGTTGAACGCCTTTTTCCTCCTCATCGATGAGCCCGAGGTCTATGGCCTGCCTCGTGAGCCGAAGTTGCCCACGAGTCGACTCGCATCGGCCTGGGCTTCATCGGGGATTGGCGCCGCCGTCATCGCGATCCTCGGTCTGATCGGGCTCAGGAAGAAGAGGATCGATGAGCAAGCGATGGGAGAGGGGGGTGAGTAGTGCGCTCGATCGTGCCGGGCCGAGAGCGGTATCGACTGCTTCATTGGTTGCGCGATGGCCAGAGTGATCGGTGGTGGCAGATCTGGTCCCGCAGGTCCCGTCTCCTGGTCCTCTCAGTCACTCTCGTCGCATGCACCCCACCCGAGGCGAAGAGGGTCCGTGGTGGTGGGCCGGGCGCCGATCTGGGCAACCGGGGCACCATCGTCAGGATGCACGGTGGCTCAGTCATGTTCTGGAGGACTCCATGCATAATTCCGAAGGCGCAGTGTCCCGGCCCACTCCCCGTAGCGGGGACACCGGGACGAGATCGTCTCTTGCGACACTGGGACGGCTGAATCCCGAATGGCGCCCCTGGCTCGACCTCGTCGATCTAGCACTGGAGATGGTAGACGACCCGGTCTGGTCCGAGGCTCATCTCGAGTTGGCACCGAGCCGTGCACCGATGATGCCCCTCCTCCATGGTGCTACCATCTCGGTGGACCTCCAGATGGCGGAGGGTTCTATCCATGAGTTGCTGAGGAGGTCGGCCCCGCACCTGGCCCATGATCCCGTATTCCTCGAGTACTTTGATCCCTACGAGATCGATGTCCTCGCACTCCTGCAGGCAGCCGTGATGCGTGAGAGTGAGTGGTTCGAGGCCGTAGTGGGGGAGTCGAGCCTCGATCTGGCAGGGCTCCACGCCGTAGCACAGCTCGCCCTCTGGCCACTCCTCCTCAACTCTGCCAGGTGGGTGGCTGACCAGCTCTCCAACGGGACCACCGCTGGGTGGAGCAATGGTTACTGCCCGATCTGCGGTGCATGGCCAGTGATCGCGGAGCTGCGGGGCCTGAAGAAGACGAGGCACCTGCGTTGCGGCTCCTGCAGTGGGGACTGGACGCTCCCGATCCTCCACTGCCCCTTCTGTGATGAGGTGGATCATGCGAAGCTGGGTGGGCTCGTGGTCGATGGGGAGGAGGAGAAGAGGAAGATAGAGGTCTGCCATACTTGCAATGGCTATATCAAGACAGTCGCAACGCTGGGGCCACTCCCGGCAACTCGCATGGCAGTCATCGATCTCGAGATGATAGAACATGAGATCGCTGCACTCGAGCGAGGGTTCCACCGCCCTGAGGGTCCTGGCATAGCGATCGAGTTGGAGATCCTGCCGGCCAAGAGGGGGAGGAGCATATGACCAGGCTGGTCCCTGAGGAGAGGACGAGCCGAGCTGGTAGATATCGGCCCGCTGATCTCTGCCGTGGGCTCAGAGGTGCGCTCGAGGCATCGGAGGGCCGGAGGCGGAGGCGAGCACGTGATACGAGGCCCGATGCGATCGGGTTGCGGCTGAGGAGAGAACTCCTCGAGGCGGCGATACGAGATGATCCTGAGCCCCAAGAGTTCGAGGGGTGGCTCCTCCAGTATTGCACCGAGGCAGGATCAGGGAATGGTGGTATACGGGCGATGGCTATCTCGATCTTCGAGGAGTGGCGGCTTGCAGAGGTGGACCCAACCTTCCGCGCATGGCTAGAGGAGGGCGCGCCTTCAGAGGACAAGGAAGTAAGGTCGAGCCGAAGACAGATCAGTAGCCTCCTCCTCGCACTATGGCTTCCCCTAGCATCGGGAGCGTGCAAGCCAGAAAGGTATGGTGAGCCACCTGCAGGGGAGCCCAGCACTGAAGTAGTCGAGCCCCCAGCCCCAGGAGGGGCGGTCGCAATGTTACGGGAGGGAGCAGATCCGAGTCTGACTATCTACCTGCCACCTCCAGACCTGGCTCAGAAAGACGACGGCGTTGTATTCATCCCCAGTACGAGCGGGGATTAGGCCAACCAGAGGTATAACTAGACGCCGTCTCCCTCTCCCCAACCATTCCTCACCCCTACCTTGACCCTCTACCCCCTCCTTGTTACCTTACTGGTGAGATAGTTCTTTTAGAGGTGATTGTGGCAGATCTTCATGATGAGACACTGAGGCTCTGGGTCATCCTGACTCGTGCGCAGGCGGCGATCGAGGCGCATGCGCGGGCTGATATATCGAGGCATGGCCTGACCCTCGGTGAGTTCGGAATCTTGGAGGCGCTCTATCATAAGGGGCCTCTCCTCCTTGGCGAGGTTCAGAAGAAGATCCTCGTGTCGAGTGGTGGTATCACCTATCTAGTCGACCGTTTGGAGGAGCGGGGTCTAGTGGAGCGCCGAGATTGTCCGACAGATCGCCGTGCTCGTTATGCTGCCCTGACACCGGAGGGTGAGGCGCTGATCAGTCGTATCTTCCCGGATCATGTTCGTGCTCTGGAGGCTGCGCTCTCTGGGTTGGATCTAGAGGAGAAGCGGGCGGCGATCCCTCTCTTACGTAAACTCGGTCTCCATGCCGCTGAGTTGGATCTTCCCAACTCGGGGTCTTGAGTTCTCTTTTTTGGAGGTTGTATAGATATGTCTAAGAGTGTGTGGCAGATCGATGCAGCGCATACTGAGGTAGAGTTCGCGGTTCGCCATATGATGATCTCAACGGTGAAGGGCCGTTTTCCGGACGTCAGTGGTACGATCGAGCTAGACGACTCTGATCTGAGCGGCTCATCTGTCGAGGTCGAGATCGGGGTGGCGAGTGTTGACACCCGTCAGGCTGATCGGGATGAGCATCTACGCTCCGCTGATTTCTTCGATGTGGAGAATCATCCGAAGATGACCTTCCGGAGCCGCCGTGTGGAGCCGGTTGGTGAGGATCGTTTTCGCGTGATTGGAGATCTGACGATTCGTGGTGAGACTCGTGAGGTCATCCTCGACGCTAGTGCTGAGGGTCGTGCGGTCGATCCCTGGGGCAATGAGAAGGCGGGCTTTACGGCCTCCACGACTATCGACCGTCGTGATTTCGGTCTGACGTATAATGCGGCGCTAGAGACTGGTGGTGTCTTGGTCGGGAATGAGGTGAAGATCACTCTCGAGGTCCAGGCTGCGAAGCTGGAACCGGTGGAGGCAGAGAGCTGAGTGATGTACGCGGGTAGTATGCGCATCTTGGGGGTAGCGGGTAGTCTCCGCTCGGGCTCATTGAATCATCGTCTTTTGGAGGCCGCGGCCGAGCTCGCTCCCCGGTCATTCGAGTTCGAGATCTTCGATCTCGGGGATCTCCCCTTTTACAACCAGGATCTCGATATCGATGGACTCCGGCCTTCCTCTGTCGAAGCCTTCAAGGGCGCGATCGATAGTTCGGCTGCTCTGTTGATATCCACTCCAGAGTTCAACCATGGCATCCCTGGTGTCCTGCAGAATGCCCTCGATTGGGCCTCACGCCCGGCGTTGAGGTCGGTTCTAGCCGGTAAGCCGGTCGGGATCATGGGTGTCTCCCCGAGTCCGATCGGGACAGCCCGTGCCCAGGCTCACCTGCGCCAGGTCTTGCAGGCGACCCTTGCTCTAGTTCTCCCGCATCCTGGTGTATTAGTGGGGAATGCGCTGGAGAAGTTCGATGTAGAGGGCCGACTGATCGACGAACCGACACGAGAGTTCGTCAGGGGCTTCATGAGTGAGCTCGAATCTTGGATCCAACGGGTCGCCACCCCGGTCGGAGCGGGTTAGGGGTCAGAGCTCCGGATGGAGTGTCGCTCAGGGGAATGTGGTCGCTAACCATGGCTGACCCGGGTATGTGATCACTGCTAGATTCCCCAGCCGGCCCCCCAGGTGAATCGCCACGGGGCTGATTGATCTAGCGGCCTTGCGATCCCGATCCCGATCGTCCCACTGAGGAAGGTCAGTCCCAGGTCGATCGAGTGGCGTGGTCGTCGTGTTGGCACCGAGCCGAGTTCTTCGACCATCCTCTCGATGGTCTGGGTAGAGGCGGTGGTCCAGCCCAACTGCCATCGTATTGCGGGTGCGGGCGCTATTGGTGGCAATATCAATTTACCCAATCTGATCGGGTCATCGAGTATCCCAGTCCTCATCCGGAGGGTGGTCCGTATGATAGCGGCCCGATCTCCCGCAAATTCCTTGTAATCGAATCCAGGAAGGGTCGAGCCTCCCCCGATCTCGTAGAGGGATTGGAGTGGAGGCTCAGCCCCCAGGACTATTCCCGCATCGAGTCGTATAGCAGTGGTCAAGGGGCCGTAGTGGTTCCGGTACTGGAGCGCGGTCTCGATCCGGTGCCATTCCAGCTGACCACTCGCCCGTTCGATAGCGAGCTGTGCACCTAGCCCAGGCCGTATCGAGTGAACGTTCTGTGATCTCCCGAACCCGAGGACGAGACGGGAGTGGAGGTAGTGCCCGGGGGTGAGTGGGCGATTGAGGCGTAGTGTATCCCTCGAGATAGGACTGCGGGTGAGGCGCCTCTCCTCGGGCCGGTCATCGTGCCAATTGACCTCGAGCCGGATCTCGGAGTCAGAGGGTCCAGGCAGTCTGCGAGTGGTAGTCAGGCCGAGCCGTCGTCGGTCGAGGTAGTCGAAATCATCGGGGGCACCGATGATCGTGAAGATCCCCGGGTACCTCTCGAGTGCGGGGAGGAAATCGTTGGTGACCACGAGTTCTCGTCCAACGCCGACCGTCGTCTTCCAATGCTCGCGCTCGAAGGACAGGTCGAGGCTAGCGCGCGGTGTGGCACCCTTCCATGCCCATCCGGCCATTGCCCTGAGTCTCAGGCCAGGGGCCAGATCTCGGAAGTCGAGGGTCGCGCCCCCACCGGTGTAGAGCCCCTCGACCCGATTGTAGCGGAGGAGGTCAGAGAATCTTCGGCCCCCGAAGGAGAGGTGTGGGGGACCGGTCCTCCGGAGTGCGGGTGGTCCTACATCATCGAAGTCATGTGCGCTCAGGGGCGTGGTCATAGCTCCCGGTGTAGTGCGCCAGCGACCGTAGCTAGCAAGGGAGTCGCGGGGTGCGAAGGTGAGCTTCGGCTCCTGCCGCTCTATCTCACTCGCTATAGAATCGGCTAGTGGGGGACCAGTCTCGATCTGGTGTTCGTAGAACTTAGAGACGACACGAACCACAGCCCGGGACTCGGAGAGACCCGAGAGGGCCTGAGCCTCGAAACGCTGTGTGTAGGGTAGCCAGTAATGTCCCTCGTACTCGGCGTTGACGAACTCGAGGTAGGCAGCGGCGGTGAGTGTGTGGGCGAGGATCCGGTGCAGGAGCCCGGCCTGCGGCTGGAGGGTAACGAGTCGGCCTCGCAGTCTGACAATCTGGTGGTAGTCGGCGTCTAGATCTATCTCGCCATGGAAGAGGAGGACTCGTTCGGTTGGTACGGTGCGCGGCCGGATATGGACTCGTATGATCCGGAGGGTCCTCTCTGGGAGCTCGACGATATCGATCGTATCACCCCCCTCATAGAAGTAGTGCTCGTGACCTGCATCGGAGAAGGGGTGGATCGCCCGATAGCCCGTGGCACCTCTCTCGTCATCTTCAACTGAATCTGCGGGTGTGGTGGTCCTGAGCCAGTCACCGTAGAGGGTAGGAAAGAGCCAGCCCTCGGGGAGGAGGGTGATGACCGAGAGGTTGGGAGAGGCGCTTTCGACCCGGTGACCAATGACTCGTTGTTCGTGTAGCCCCTCTCGATCCCATTCGAGCTGACTGGCAATCTGTTCGACCTGCCCAACGAGCTCTTCGTCCTCGGCGGTCAGGATGATCATAGTTGCCTCAGATTCGATCTCCGCCCTATAGCCGACGAGCTCGGTTGGGAGGTGCTGATTTGCCGCGACAGCACGATAGACCAGTTCCTGCAGGGCAGGTGACTCATAGATCGTGTCTACCGACTGCAGTAGGATCGGGGCCAAGAGGAGGATGAGCATTGAGTGGAGCGCTCGAGGGGGTTGGTCTCTGCGAAGATGTCTAGAAGTGAGACCAGGTTACTGGGGCGGCAGGACTCGAACCTGCAACCTACCGGTTAACAGCCGGTCGCTCTGCCATTGAGCTACACCCCAAGTCGAGATCCCTCTCCGGTTCGGAACATTCTCATTTCACTGACCGGACACTAGGGGCCTCATCCATTCAATATAACCGTATTGGTTGTCGTGCTCAAGTCTCTATCGGGCAGTGGCAATCTCATAGTCATCGTCGTACCTGCACCTTTCGTGCTTTCGGCCCAGATCTTACCTCTGTGCGCCTCGACGACCTCGCGTACGATCGCTAGTCCGAGTCCTGATCCCCCGACCTTCGGTCTAGCTCTCCCCTCATCTCTGACCTGGTAGAACTTATCGAAGATATGTGGTAAGAGTTCCTCGGGTATTCCTGGTCCGGAATCAGTCACTGAGATCTCGAGTTTATCGTCTACCCGGGCGGTGAGCCTGATCCTTCCTCCCTTTGGGGTGAATTTGAAGGCATTTGCGAGGAGGTTTCCGAGGACCTCTCTCCGTAGTCTGAGAGGATCGGCATTGATCTCGAGTGGGAGATGAGGGTCGAGTTCTATAGAGAAGTCTATCCCTTTCTGTATGGCTAGTGCCTGGAACGCTCTTTCGAGTTCGGCGAAGATGGGTCTGAGTTCAGTCGTTTCGAGTTGGACGGGGAAGTTCCCTGCCTCGACCCTTCCGAGGTCGAGTAGGTGGTCGGCTAGTTCGGTGAGATCGCGGGCCTGTGCTCTGATCGATCTCATCGCCTCCTTCTGGTCGGGGGTCAACTCACCATATATGCCATCTTCGAGGAGTTCGGCATATCCTCCGATGACATTGATCGGTGTCTTGAGTTCGTGGCTCGCGATGCTGATGAACTCGCCTTTGAGTCGATCGAGTTCGGCTAGTCTCTCTGTCATCGCGTGGAAAGAGCGAGAGAGGTCGCCGATCTCATCAGTTCGTTCGTATGGCAGATCTGTTGGCTCGACCAGCTCGCCTGCAGCGACCCTCCTAGTTGCTCCTCGCAATCTATTGAGTGGTGCCACTAGCATCTCGGTCGCTGCGATAGCGAGTGTGGTTGCGACTAGGATCGCGATGAGGAGTGCGATCATCGCCACACTCGTCGCGGTCTTACTGATCGTCCGGGCCTCTTCGGCAGCTGAGCTACTCGTCTCGTCGACGATCTGCGCGAGTGGTTCGAGGGAGGCCAGGACCTCATCGACCACTGGCCTGGTCTCCATGAAGTGTGTGGTCGCGGCCTCGATCTCCTCTTCTTGGATGAGTGAATCGATCGTGATCGCCGCGGCCTGGATCGTGGCTAGGCCATCACTCGTCCTGACGACAGCATCGCTATACCCCGCCTCCCCTAGTCTTCCGAGTTCACGCCTTGCCGATTCGAGGGCAGCATCGACGTATGCGTACTGTTCGTGATCTGGGACTACCAGGTAGGTACGCTGTAGTCGATCGAACTCTAGTAGTGCGGCGTGTAGTCTTCCGAGTGAGAGGAAGGCTTCGGCGTGTCTGCCTCTGAGCTCGGTCGCGATATCACGGAGCTCGGTGAGCTTGGCGATGGTATAGATCGCTGGCCCCGCGATTATCATGGCGATCAGTGCGATCGTCCCGAGTATCCTGGCTCGGATAGTTGTCATCAGTGTTACGTCGGTATCGAAGCTTATCGGGGCCGGAGGGTCTTTCGGATCCTCTCGAGCTCACGTTTGAGTTCCTCTATCTCCTCTTCTTTGTCCAGGAGTTGGGCCTGGAGTCTAGTGCGCTCAGCGAGGAGTCGGTCACGTTCACCCAGGGCCTCTGCGAGGCGTTTGGTGAGTGAGGTCTTGGGGAGCAGGGGGAGATCAATTTCATAATCGGGCTTATCTGCGCCCAAGTCGAGGGCCAGGAGGTAGATGATCTCGCCGAAGGAGAGGACATTTAGCGAGACCTCAGGATCACTCAGCAGTTCCGCGCTGAGGCTAGCGGAGGTCGAGGGGTCCCGGTCCGGATTACGTGGGTCTAGCCCGAGGAGAGCGAGTAGGATGCGGGCCTGGCTCTCTATCTCCTCGTTGATCGTGGAGGTAACTAATCTACTAAACTCGAGGGTTGCCCCCTCGTAGTCACCACTCCGCCATGAGTGTAGCCCGGCCTCGAGTCGCTCTTCGGGGCTCGGCTCGGGATTGGCGCCACTTATATTCTTCCCGCCGACGCCGAGGCTGCTACATCCCATGACTGGGGGGATGGATAGGGCGAGGCAAAGGATCGTCGGGGCGATCCGCCATTTTGCTGCACGTATCATCTCCCGCCCATGCGACTCTTTTCGGTTGGTGAATAGTGTTGCTAGTCGGTATTGAAATTAGGTCATCCCGCCTGGTGGGGCAATGATGCAGGTTAGGGTGATGACGGTAGATCCTGGGTCCTCCCGTGGGTGTAGGTGAGCCTCTCTTCGAGATTGGGGTTGCGTGATCCCGAGATGGTTGCCAAATTGTTGCGCTGTAATTTTGGAAGACTCGTCCGGGCGCGAGCTCCCTTGCGTGCCGGGGGGCCGTGCCGTTATCCTGCCGGCTGGCTTCCCCGCCAAGGGGGTTCGTATGGTCCCGGCGGTATTGGTTTCTTATCTCCTTTCAACCAGAGGCTCGATGATGCGAGCGAAGTGGGCTGTGCTCGGCATTGTCGGCGCGTTGGCGCTGGCTGGTTCCGGTATTTTGGCTGCTGGTAGTGGTAAGCGTGATATCATGAAGGAGCAGCCGATCGCATTTCCTCATGATGTTCATGCGGGCGATCTCGATATCCCCTGTATGTACTGCCACTATTCTGCGGAGAGTTCTCCGGACGCGGGTATCCCTGCGGTCCAGACCTGTGCAGGCTGTCATATGCCTACAGGTGCTCTCCTCTTCGAGCGGGAGAATCCCGAGTTACAAAAGCTGCAGGCCTATTGGGATGAGCAGTTACCGATCCCCTGGGTGCAGATCTACCGGGTTCCGAGTCATGTTCATTTCCCTCACAACATTCATGTGACCGCTGGGCTAGAGTGTCAGGAGTGTCATGGCCCGGTGGAGGAGATGGCTGAGATCGAGTTGGCGCAGCCTCTTTCGATGGGGTGGTGCATCAACTGTCATACGGAGCGGAAGGCTCGTGTGGATTGCACAGTCTGTCATTATTGATTCCATGGGATTCCACAAGCCTTTTTCGGGTGTTGGGATCGTCTTGGTGACTGCGCCCGAAGGAGTATGAGATGTCTAAAGGGATGGAGAGGCGAGATTTCCTGAAGGTACTCGGTACGGCAGGTGCCGGCGCGAGTCTCTTCGGGTGTAGCACCTCAGCACCGGAGCGTTTGCTCCCTTATGTGGTCCCGGCAGAGGATGTAGTGCCGGGCCTGGCTACCTGGTACCGCACGACCTGTCGTGAGTGTCCTGCGGGCTGTGGTATGGAGATTAGGACCCGTGAGGGTCGTGCGGTCAAGGCAGAGGGTAATGCCCTCTCCCCGATCTCGCATGGTAGTCTCTGTGCTCGCGGTCAGGCCTCATTGCAGGGTCTCTACAATCCCGACCGTATCCCCCAGGCGCTCGTACGCGGTGGGGATGGTTGGGAGGAGATCAGCTGGGATGATGCCGAGCAGCGCCTCGTTGCTGGATTGGCGAGTGCATCTGGTAGGAAGGTCATCCTGACGGAGACCTTCACTGGTTCGCTCGATCGGTTGATCGATGACTATGCTGCTGCGATGGGCCTCGAGCGGATCCGCTTCGACAGCTTCGGCTGGGAGCCGATCAGGGCTGCGAACCGCGCCCTCTTCGGGATCGATGGTGTTCCGGTCCATGATTTCTCCGCTGCGGAGGTCGTCGTCTCCTTTGGCGCAGACTTCATGGAGACCTGGCTCTCGCCGATCGACTACTCGCATGGCTTCGGTCAGGCCCATGCCTATAATGAGGGTCGACGCGGAAAGCTGATCGTTGCTGCTCCGCACCAATCATTGACTGGTTTGAATGCAGATGAGTGGCTCGCGATCCTGCCAGGCACCGATCACCTCGTTGCGCTCGCGATGGCACGTGCGATCGTCGATGCCGGGCTTGGAAGTGCGGGCGCTGCGGCCTCCCTCCTCGATCGGGTCGATGTCGCTAGTGCGGCTGCGGCCTCTGGTATCTCGGAGGAGAAGATCAGGGCGGTAGCCCGTGAGTTTGCAAATGGTGGTCGTTCCCTCGCGGTTGGTCCTGGTATCGAGTCGACGCATCGTCAGGCAACCTCGGTTGCGGCGGCGGTCTCGGTCCTGAACTATGTGGCAGGGAACCTTGGGACGACGGTCGACTTCGACCGGGTCGAACATCAGGGTGGCGCGAGCTACCGTGAGTTGCAGAACCTCGTCGAGAGTATGCGGAGTGGAGAGGTCGGTGCCCTCCTGGTCTACGGTCCGAATCCCCTCTATGCGATGACGAAGGGCGATGCAGCTGCTTCGGCCCTGCAGAATGTCCCATTCATCGCGTCCTTTGCGACCCTCCTCGATGAGACTAGTGCGCACGCTCATCTCCTCCTCCCCGACCATCACTCGTTGGAGAGCTGGGGCGATTATGTGCCGCGGACTGGCATCTATTCCCTGATCCAACCGGTCCTGACGCCCGTCTTCGATACGAAGCAGGCAGGGGATGTCCTCCTCTCGACTGCTCGTCGTGCCGGCGCGACCCTCTCGACAGGTGCGACGACCTATTATGACTATCTCCGCGAGGAGTGGGAGCGGGAGGTCTATCCCCAGACTGGTTCGTCGAAGCCATTCGACGACTGGTGGCGTGAGGCTCTGCAGGCGGGTGTGGTGACGGTCGATGTGCCCGCCCGAGATGTTGCGTTGAACCCTGCGGGGCTCTCACTGATCGATCTCGAGGCGGCGGGCTTCGCTGGGCCTGAGGATGCGGGCTTTTACCTGGCAGTCTATCCATCGTACCGTTTCTACGATGGTCGTCTTGCGAATATCCCCTGGCTGCAGGAGCTCCCTGACCCGGTCAGTAAGATCACCTGGGAGTCATGGGTCGAGGTCAATCCACGGACAGCCGATCGTCTTGGTCTCGACAATGGTAGTCTGGCCGAGATCGAGACCGAGTACGGCAAGGTAGAGCTCCCTGTCTGGCGTCATCCAGGTCTCCGTGAGGATGTTATTGCCCTCCAGCTCGGTCAGGGGCATGAGGGGCTCGGTCGGTATGCGAAGGACCGGGGAGTCAACCCGATCGATCTCTTGGGCCCATTGGTCGAGGAAGATTCGGGTAGCCTCGTCTGGTTCCAGACGAAGGCCGAGCTGAAGAGTACTGGTCGCTGGTACAAGATGGCGACGACCGAGGGTAGTGCTACCGACGACGATCGTGGTATCGCCCGTTCGATGACCCTCGAGGAGGCGCGTGCGACCGATTGGGCTGTCATCCCCGCTGCTGCTGGTGCTGCCAATGGCAATGGTGCCAGTGCTAGTGTGCAGGCGGAGGCTGTCTCTCCGATGCAGGAGAAGGCGTGGCAGCTCCAGGAGGGCGCTGGTTTCGTCCCGACCGAGGTCGATGCTGGGCCACAGGATTGGCCGCCTCCGGGCACATACTATGGTGAGTACTCCGATGCTCACCCCCGCTGGGCGATGACTATCGATACCGACCGTTGTATCGGGTGCAGTGCTTGTGTCACCGCCTGTTATGCGGAGAACAATATCGGGATCGTCGGTCCTGAGCAGGTCAAGAAGAACCGTATCCTGACCTGGCTCCGTATCGAGCGGTACTTCGAGGAGGACGAGAGTGGTGAACCAGTAGCTGGTAACACCCAGTTCGTCCCAATGCTCTGTCAGCAGTGTTCGAATGCGCCCTGTGAGCCCGTCTGTCCGGTCTATGCGGCGTATCACACCCCTGATGGACTGAATGCCCAGGTCTACAACCGTTGTGTCGGCACCCGTTACTGTGCTAACAACTGCCCATACAAGGTCCGTTACTACAACTGGTACACCTGGGAGTGGCCTGAGCCACTGAACTGGCAGTTGAACCCAGATGTTCTGGTCCGCGAGAAAGGTATCATGGAGAAGTGCACCTTCTGCGTGCAGCGGATCCGTGGTGCCGAGCGAGATGCGAAGCTCGAGGATCGTGGCGTGATGGATGGCGAGATCGTGCCCGCGTGCGCGCAGACCTGTCCGACGAACGCGATCGTCTTCGGCAATATCAAGGATCCGAACTCGCGGGTCGCTCGTATCGCTGCCTCCGGCAGGGGATACCAGGTCCTGGGCGAGTTGAATACCCAGCCCGGGATCGTCTATCTGAAGAAAGTCATCACGGAAGAGGCGGAGGCGTAGGCGAGTATGGCGACCATGATTCGCTCTCAGACTCATCCAGACATTGCGTCTTATGAGGATGTCAACCGTGACATCCTGCGGTTGCTGAGTCGTCCTGGTAAGGGTTACTTCATCCTCCTAGGTCTGGCGATTCTCTGCCTCGGGTGGGGGATCTATGCCTGGCTAACGCAGGTCTATCTCGGGATCGGGATGACCGGGAAGAGGAACCCGGTAGGTTGGGGTGCGTACATCACGACCTTCGTCTTCTGGGTCGGTATTGCGCACTCTGGGACGCTGGTCTCGGCGGTCCTCCTCCTCTTCAGAGCGCACTGGCGGCAGTCGATCTACCGTATCGCGGAGGCGATGACGGTGTTTGCGGTGATGACTGCGGGGCTCTTCCCGATCTTCCATCTGGGTCGCCCCCAGACCTTCTACTGGCTGATCCCATATCCGAACGAGCGTGGACTCTGGCCGAACCTCCGGTCGCCCCTCGTCTGGGATGTCTTTGCGATCAGTACGTACCTGACGGTGAGCGCGACCTTCTTCTTCATCGGTATGATTCCCGACAATGCGGCGGCTCGGGATGCGACGACTGTCCCCTGGAGGAAGCGTCTGCACTCGATCCTGGCCTTGGGTTGGCGGGGTACCGATCGTGAGTGGAAGAACTTCACGCGCGCCTATCTATATCTCGCGGCGTTGGCGACACCACTCGTCCTCTCGGTCCACTCGGTCGTATCGTGGGACTTCGCGATGTCGATCGTCCCCGGCTGGCATACGACGATCTTCGCACCCTATTTCGTTGCGGGCGCGATCTTCAGTGGGCTCGCGATGGTAGTGACGCTCGTCGTCCCGATCAGGAAGGCATTCGGGTTAGAGGCATACTTTACGACTCGCCATTTCGATATGATGGCGAAGATGATCCTCCTGACGAGCTTGATCGTTGGGTATGCGTATATCGCCGAGTACTTCATCGCCTGGTACAGTGGTGATGTGGGTGAGCGTGCTCACTTCTGGTATCGTCCCTTCGGCGATTATTGGTGGGCCGCTTGGATCATGTTGACCTGTAATATGATCATCCCGCAGCTCCTCTGGTTCAAGCGGGTCCGGACGAGTATAGGCGCGCTCTTTACGATCACGATCTTCGTGAATATCGGTATGTGGTTCGAGCGCTATGTGATCATCGCGGTCAGCCTCGTCCGTGAGTACGAGCCCTGGCAGTGGGGGAGCGCGTACAAGCCGTCGTGGGTGGAGATGTCCCTACTCCTCGGTAGTTTTGGCTGGTTCTTCACCCTCTTCCTGATCTTCCTCCGCGTCCTACCGGCGGTATCGGTTGCGGAGTTGAAGGAGGTCATGCCGGCGCCACTGCGTTTCGCGGGTCGTCGTAAGGGCGGTGCGGAGTCGGGCCCGGAGGGAGAGTGAGATGAGAGGAACTAGAGCGGCTGGTACACTAGCCATCTTCACTGAGCTCGATGCTGCCGCGGCGGCGATCGAGCGGTTGAGAAAGGCGGGTCACCGGGAGATGGTGGTCTTCTCGCCTATGCCGCGGCATGAGTTGGAGGAGGCGATCGATACGCCAGAGACGCCCGTCCGTCTCTTCACCCTCGTTGGTGCGTTGACGGGTGCGGCGGCTGGCTTCGCATTGGCGATTGGGACGGCCCTCGATTGGCCCCTGATCGTAGGTGGTAAGCCGATCATCTCGATCCCAGCGTTCGTAGTGATCGGTTTCGAGGTGGCGGTCCTCTTGGGCGCCCTCTCGACGGTCGTTGGGCTCTTCCTCAACTCGAGGCTACCGCATATGGCGAAGCTAGCGGTCTATGATCCATCGTTCTCGGCTGGTCGGTTTGGTGTCTTCGTTGCGCCAAAGGCCGGCAGGGAGGAAGAGGTGTTGGCAGTATTCAGGGAGAATGGCGCGGCTGAGATCCGCGAGGATCCGATGGAGGTGCGACTTGGTGCCGATTGATCACAGGTTGCGCCGTCTGGTGCAGTTCCTCGGCGTCGTCCTACTCACATTGGGCACCGGTGCCTGTTCGACGTTGGATGACATACTCGCTAAGGTCCCGGCCTTTAGCACGGTCCGCTTCGATCCGGCCTTCAGCCCCTATACTGCGCCACGGAACCCGCCAGAGCATGCGGTCCCCTTCGATGCGCCCTTTGGGACGGCAGGGGACGCACCTCTGGAGGCTACAGAGGCAGCACTCATTGCCTTTGGTGACTCAGCGGTCAACCCCTTCTCGAGCACGGAGGCGGTCTTGGCCGCAGGCGAGGCCGCCTATCAGACACATTGTTATGTCTGCCATGGATCTGATGGTCGTGGAGAGGGGCCGGTGACTGGTCCGGGCAAGTTCCCGATGCAGCAGAGCATAGTCGGTCCGGCAACTATCGACCGATCTGATGGCTATATCTATGGTGTGATCCGGGTCGGTCGTGGTCTCATGCCCGCCTATGGTGCCCGTATCTCACGTGATGAGCGTTGGTACATCGTGAATTACGTCCGGTATCTGCAGCAACAGGCGCAGGGTTCGGCTAGTGCGGGTGAGCCCGCATCGGCCGTACTTGCGCAGGGGAGGGAATAGATCATGGCGCACGATATCCACCAGGCAGAGCTGGAATTCCCGCTCAGCCGGCTGGACCGCGTCCCCAGTGTGGTAAAGACCATTGCGGTCATACTCCTGGTCCTTGGGGGTATTGGGATCTTTGCCAGCTTCGCGGGCGATGCGACGCGCGGTTGGAGGGCCTATCTCTTCAACTGGCTCTTCTGGACGAGTGTTGCGCAGGGTGCGGTCATCTTCGCTGCGGCGGTAGCGATGGCGCGCGGGATCTGGTCGCGCCCAGTCCGGCGGATCGCTCTCTCGTTCGTCGCCTTCTTGCCGATCTCTTTCATACTCCTCCTCCCCCTCCTCCTAGCGGGTAAGGAGATCTTCCCCTGGTATGGTCAGGATCTCGGGGAGAAGGGATATTGGCTGAACATGCCCTTCCTGGGGGCCCGCAATATCATCCTGATCGGTGCGTTGACGATCGTTTCGATGATCTATGCGTACTGGGCGCTCCGGCCAGATATCGGTCTAGTCAAGGGCAATGCACCGGCGAGTCTACGGGCGCTCTATGATCGGATGACCCGTGGCTGGCGCGGCCAGGAGGCTGAGGAGGCGCTTTCTTCGAAGAGGCTGGCGGTCTGGGGCCCGATCATGGCGCTCCTCTGGGCACTGGCCCATACCGTCGTCTCCTATGACTTTGTGATGTCGCTCGAGGAAGATTGGTTCAGCACGATGATTGGGCCACTCTTCTTCATGGGTGGTTTCCTCGGTGGTGTCGCGGCGACGGCGGTCCTGACGGTGATCTACAGGACGAGACTTGGTCTGAGTGCCTATGTCCAGGCGCCCCAACTCCACGATCTCGGGAAGTTGACCTTTGCTTTCAGCATCTTTTGGGTCTACCTCTTCTGGGGTCAGTTCCTGACGATCTGGTATGGGATGCTCCCTGCGGAGCAGACCTATCTGGTCCACCGGTTTCTCCCCCCCTATTCGGGGATGTCGACGATCGTAATCATCCTGCTATTCCTGATTCCCTTCGTCGGTCTCCTTGGGGCGGCGCCGAAGAAGTCACCTGCGCTCCTCTCCTTCTTCGCCTCGATCGCGCTGATCGGGCTCTGGTTGGAGAGGTACACCCAGGTCTATCCCTCATATTACCATGAGCTCGATACGATCGTCTTTGGTTGGCAGGAGATAGGCTTCGGGTTGGCCTTTGGTGGGCTCTTCGTTCTCTCACTAGCCTATTTCGCGACGAAGTTCCCGATCCTCCAGATCTGGCAGCCAGCTGCGGAAGAACTCTGGATCGGCTCGACAGAAGAGCCCCCTGGTACGGTTGATGTAGCTGGAGACTGATCTCTAGCTCGATCGAGGATCGAGGCTAGTTGGTCTGGTGGCGCCCGGTTGAGTAGAGGACTCAATCGGGCGTCATTCTCTTGACGAAGTGCTGGATCTCGTATGCGATCGCGCGGAGTAGGCGCGCCTCCCGTGTATCGAGTTCGGCGCGTCGCATTACAGCGCGGATAGTCCGCATGATTGGCGCGGGGTTTCGTGTCTTGAAGAAGTCGATCGTCTGTAGCGCCTTCTCGGTTTGGAGAAAGAGCGAACTCATCTCCTCTACGTTGGCGGGTCTCTCGCCTTCCTTTTGTCCTCGGGGCAGTGGTCTCTTGCCTGCGGTGCCCGCGATCCAGAGCTCATATGCGACGAGGAGTACGGTCTGAGCGAGGTTGAGGGATGAGTGCGCCGGCGCGGTCGGGATAGTCAGCACCTTGTCGCAGAGGTCGAGGTCCTCATTCGAGAGTCCCTTGTCCTCGCGGCCGAAGACGATTGCCATCAACTCATCGGTTTCAGTGGCTCTCTGGAGGAGTTTAGGAGCAGCGGTCCGGGGGTGTTCCCAGAGGAAGGCCGCGGTCCTCTTCCGTGCGGTCGTCCCGACGACGTAGCCCGTGTCGGCGACAGCCTCGTAGAGGGTGTCGAAGAACTCGATCCGTTCGACCAGCTCTTCGGATCCATGTGCGATCCCGGTGATCCTATAGGGATCGAACTCTGCAGGTCTCACGAGCCTCAGTCGTGAGAGCCCCATATTGAGGATCGCGCGCACAGTGCCCGCGATATTGACGAGGTCTTGGGTCTCATTGAGGACGACGACGATTCGCTCGTATACCTCGTCCTCCCTTCTCTCTATCTGCACTCTATCGAATCCTCACCTTTGCAATCCACGTCGGTGGAAGGTGATACGGCCTCATATCGGCGTCAAGGATCTGGCGGATAAATACCGATTTCGGACCTATTCTTGCTGTTTTATATGGTCCGGTAAGGATGAAAGCCTGGCCTATCAGGCTATCGACATGGGAGGCTGTATGCGGTTTCTGATCCGAGCGGTAGCGCTACTCGCGTTGGCGGTGCCGTCTATAGCGGGAGCGCAGGGCTCGAGTAATGCGCCAGCATGCCGCGCAGCGCTCGACGGTGATGAGTTGACGACGACGATCGAGTTTTCGGATGGATATGCGGTAGAAGCGCCCTGGCAGATGACGTGGAACCGTGCGGCTTCGATGGAAGATGGTCGTCCCGGTGTGACGGCGACGGCACGATTGGATCGGATAGTCGAGGTCACGCCAGGCACAGGTGAGCGGGTGATGACACCCTTCCCCGAGCCGATCACGACTACCTTCGAGGGTGCGACCGAGCAGGAGTTAGCATATAAGGCAGCGCAGGTCTGGTGTATCACGGTATTGAAGGCGCAGGAGGAGGCGAAGGGTCGTACGAGCCGTCCCGCCAGGCGTAGTGGCACGGTGCGCACTGCGGGTCCCTGACCGATCTCATCCCTGATATCGGGCCTAGCAGTTGCATCAGGTGGGCGATCGTGAGCCGAGCAGATAGTAGCGCTCACGTCTGAGACCAGTACCGCGAGGCCCGGTCAGGGAGGCGATAAAATGAGAGGAAGAGTCGTAGCACCGGGGTTCTTGGCCCTGGTGCTCGCTATTGGGGTGGTCGGGTGTTCGGGTACAGAGCCACCGCGTGGTCCAGCCCCTGCGACGAGGGAAACGGTCTCGGTAGGCGAATTACTCCGGCCGAGTCCTGCGGCGCTGCGTACCGCGGAACAGATCGAGTTGAGTGGTACTGAGCTCGGCACGATGTGGACCTTCGAGAACCCCCCTCTAGAGTACTGGCGAGAGAGGTATGGCTTCGCGGCGACACCAGACTGGTTGGAGTCGGTCCGGCTCGCCTCGGTTCGTTATGGCCAGATCTGCTCAGCCTCCTTCGTCTCGCCTGCCGGGCTGGTAATGACCAATCACCATTGTGCGCGACAGTGTATAGAAGGGGTTTCTACGGGTGACCGGGATTATCTAGTCGACGGGTTCTATGCGCCGACGGAGGCCGAGGAGAGGGTCTGCCCTGATCTCTTCCTCGACCAATTGGTCGAGATCGAGGATGAGACTAGGCGCGTGACCGCCGCGGTACCAGAGGGTGCGAGTGCTACGGTTGCGACGGCGATGATCGACTCGATCAGTGAGGTGATAGAGGAAGAGTGTAGTGTGGAGAGTGGACTGATCTGTCAGGTCGTCTCTCTCTTCCATGGTGGTGAGTACCACCTCTACAAGTATCGCCGTTATGAGCCGGTCAAACTAGTCTTCGCGCCCGATCTCCAGGCCGGCTTCTATGGTGGTGACCCAGACAACTTCACCTATCCCCGATATACTCTAGATGTCGCCTTCGTGCGCGCCTATGAGGAAGATGGGATGACTCCAGCGAGTACACCCCACTATTTCCCGTGGAGTCCAGCGGGTGCTGGAGATGGTGAGCTCGTCTTCATCACGGGGAACCCTGGCTCGACGAGTCGTCAGATCACCGTCTCCCAGGCACTCTATGAGAAGGAGTACCGTCACCCTTTCACGATAGATTTCCTGGTCGAGCAGCGGGATTTCCTAGAGTGGTATGCCTCGACGAGCCCAGAGGCGGCACGACAGACGAGGGATCAGCTCTTTTCAGTCGAGAATAGTCTGAAGGCCTACCGGGGTCAGAACGCGGGACTCCAAGACACCCTCCTGATGGGTCGGAAGATCAGGTGGGAGGGGGAGCTGCGCCAGCGGGTCGATACCGATCCAGCACTACGTGCGGAGTATGGTGATCTCTGGGACCGGATGCAGACGATCGAAGAGGAGAAACTCGCGATCGCAGCACCGGTAAACTTGAACAATATCGATTTCATCGGTGAGCCTGAGGTCCAGCTCGCTGCGGAGCTGATCAGGTATATCGAAGCGATGGCGAGGCCGGAGTCGGAGCGGGGAGAGCGGTACCGTGGTGCAAATGCAGAGGAGATAGGTGAGCGTCTAGTAGCTCAGATGCCCTTCGACCCCGAGCTCTCGAGCAGATTATTGAGGATCCGTCTAGCCCTTGCGGAGAGGTGGTTGGCCCCGGATGACCCCTTCAGGGCCCGCGCCTTCGAGGAGGGAGAGGGTAGCGCTGCTGCGGCGGATCGGCTGGTGAGGGGCTCCCAGATCGGTGATGCAGAGTTCAGAGCTGGATTGATCGAGGGCGGCCCCAAGGCCCTCGCTGAGTCTAGCGACCCAATCATTCAGTTGGTCGGTGAGATGCTGGTCAGGTATGACCGCCTCGCGCCGCGGAGCCAGGAGCTGAATGCGGAGGAGGCGGTCGAGACGACGAGGTTGGCGCGCGCCCTCTTCGCCGTCTATGGGACCGATCTGCCTCCTGATGCGACCTTCACCCTGCGGATCAGTGATGGGGTGGTCGCAGGATACCCATACAATGGTACGGAAGCGCCGTGGAAGACGACGTATTATGGCCTCTTCGGGAGATCGGCCGATTTCGATGATCGGATGCCCTGGACATTGCCGAGGATCTTTGGGGAGCGGGAAGACGAGTTCGACCTCAGTACGCCCTTGAACTTCGTCAGCACGAATGATATCACCGGTGGCAATAGTGGGAGTCCGATGATAGATCGGCAGGCGCGGATAGTTGGTATCGCTTTCGATGGCAATATAGAGCAGTTGCCGAACGAGTTCCTCTTCAGGACAGATACTGGTGGTAGGACGGTCGCGGTCCACTCTGCGGGTATCATGGAGGCTTTGAAGAATATCTATCAGGCACGCGAGTTGGTCGAGGAGCTGGAGGCAGCACGTCGTTAGGAGGGGCCGGGACGACCCCTTCATCCTGTCAGGAAATATACTACAAGGGAATCAGAGATCTTCCGGCCGGATTTAATGAGACTCTCCCGACGGCAGTCGTTGGGAGAGTCGAATATTATTCGGTGGCCGTGTCTACTGTATCTGTCATCGTGCAGATAGTGGAGCGAAATCGTGTGGTGGTACGGGAGCGGTCATGGATAGGCTGATCTTGGTTCTCTTTGGGTATGTCTTGGTAGGATCGCCCCTCGTGCTCTTCAGTTGGCACGAGATCAGTGAGGCGCTCTTGGGTCGAGTCCATCTCGGGAGGTTAGCGCTCGCGATCGCCCTGATCCCCGTCCTCTTAGGGGTTCTGGTCTGGCTGGGGCGTTATCTACGTGGTCTCGATGAGTCGATGATCGATCATGCAACAGGAGGAGAGTATGAACGACGAGGCGTATGAGTCCGATCTGGTGTCGGATGCAGAGCTAGGTGGTGTGGAGGACACCGAGGAGGAGGCGCCGCCGTCCGGTACTCTCTTCTTCATGATGATCCTCCTCTTCCTCATGGTGGGGCTCTGGGTGACTGTCTACTGGATGCTCCTGAGTAGGTGAGGGTGGTGATCGAGGGACCAGAAAAGGACGGATAATACGATGAAGATCCACAAATATGAGAAGGCCTTCCTGATCCTCTCGGGAGTGATCCTCGTCATCTTCCTCGGTGCGAGTTTCTACTCTGCTGTAGGGATGGGAATCATGCTCCCGACCCGCGAGGGAGAGTTAGAGATCTCGGAGGTGAGGAATACACCACCCTTCGACAACCCAGGTGTGCATGAGGTCGCGCCGGGGATCTATGAGGTAGTCGTCCTCGGTCAGGCCTGGAGCTTCGTGCCCGATGAGATCAGGGTTCCTGCTGGAGCGGAGGTGACCTTCATCTCGACATCGACCGATGTCTTGCATGGATTCAATATCGAGGGGACGAAGGTCAATGTAATGCTGATCCCCGGTCAGATCTCGCGTGTCGTGCATCGCTTCGATGAGCCAGGCGAGCATCTCCTGATCTGTCATGAGTACTGTGGTCTCGGCCATCATCTGATGTCTGGAAGGGTGATCGTGGAATGAGTACGCTCGCAGATACGCGCGATGCCGCGCTCCCAGAGAGGGAGGCGGTCATCGCCGAACGGTTCGATCTACCAGAGTCGCAGAAGGCTCTGATCCGTTGGCACCTCTATCTTGGCTTCTCCGCCCTCGCCTTCGGGGTCGTCCATGGCCTTGCTCAGGCGTTGAGTTATGCCGGGATAGATATCCTCGGTTGGTTCCCAGGGCTCAAGACCTACTATCAGGGTCTGACGATCCATGGTGTCTTCAATGCGCTCGTCCTGACCTTTGCTTTTGCGAATGGTTTCCTCTCGTTGACGACGGCGCGCGGACTCCGTCGTCCACTGCATGGTGGACTCCTGCATGCGCAGTTTTGGGTACTCGTCGCGGGTATCGTCCTGGTATCGTACGCGATGTTCACCGGTCAGGCGAGTGTCCTCTATACCTTCTACCCACCCTTACAGGCGCACTGGTCTTACTATCTAGGGTTGGCGCTCCTGGTGGTTAGTAGCTGGGTCACCTCGATCAACCTCTTCGTGACGCTACGTGCGTGGCGTCGCGAGAACCCAGGGCAGCGGATACCCCTCCTAACCTTTGTCTCGATCGCGACCTATATCATGTGGGATCTTGCGTCGATCGGGATTGCGGTCGAGGTGGTCGGGTTGCTCCTCCCCTGGTCACTCGGCATGATGCAGGGCTCGGACCCCCTCGTGAGCCGGACACTCTTCTGGTTGAGTGGTCACCCGATCGTCTATTTCTGGCTCCTCCCTGCGTATGTCTCGTGGTATATGATGATTCCACGGCAGGTGGGTGGGCGCCTCTTCAGTGATCCCCTGACGAGGGTCGTCTTCGTCCTCTTCATCCTACTATCGATCCCGGTCGGGTTCCACCATCAGTACACCGATCCAGGTATCCCGCAGTCGATGAAGGCGATCCATGCGGTGATGACCTTCGCAGTCTTCTTCCCGAGTATGATCACCGCCTTCTCGGTAGTGAATGCCTTGGAGGTCGGCGGTCGTAGACGCGGAGGGAGTGGGCTGGTCGGTTGGTTCTGGCGGCTCCCCTGGAGCGATCCTTCGGTCGCGATCCAGGTCTTGGCGATGCTGACCTTCGTCCTCGGGGGGATCACAGGGCTGATCAATGCGAGCTATACGGTGAACCGTGTGGTCCACAATACGACCTGGGTCCCTGGTCACTTCCATATGACGGTCGGCTCTGCTGTCGTGATGACCTTCATGGGTATCGCTTACTGGCTGGTACCCTGGCTGAAGGGCCGCAAGCTGTGGGGAGGAAAGCTGGCAGTCATCCAGGGATGGCTCTACTTCATCGGTGTGATGGTCCTCTCCCGTGGACTGGTCTCGGCTGGGCTCGAGGGGGTACCGCGTAGGACCTTCATGGCGGGCGCCAACTATTCGAAGGAGTCGTGGCACCTCGCTGGTCTCTGGACCGCGACTGGAGGGATGATGATGTTCATCGCTGCGCTCCTCTTCTTCCTGATACTCGTGATGACGATCTTTGCAGGACGGAAGGGTGAGGCGCCAGAGATCCCGGTCACGGCGACGGCGCAGCCAGCAGCCTCGAGGGGTTGGGAGCTCCGTCTCGATCAGTTCCGCTGGATCCTCGTCCTGGCGTTGATCCTGATCGCGATCGCGTACGTGCCCTTCTTCGTGCAGTACTGGCCACCGAAGTTGGTCGTCCCTGGCTTCAGGTTGTACTGAGTCCTCTGAGCTAGGTCCAGGGTCGGGGGCCTTCCGATTAGGGAGGCCCCCGATCTCATTTGGGGTGGCCATGCGCGTTGTGGTAGCTTGCGCGGCCCCCTCTCATCGAGTAACCTGACGGTGGTCCGACCACCACTAGTCGTGAGGGCTGGACCCGAACCTGGTGATTCCGCAACTTCGAGGGGCCATACCTATGAGTGAACTCCATTCTTATATCGATGAGAATCTCCCCCGTTTTAGGGAGGAACTCTTCGAGTTCTTGCGTATCCCGAGTGTGAGTGCGCGTAGCGAGCACCATGATGATATGCGTCGTTGTGCGGAGTGGCTAGCGGACAAGATGCGTGCTGCGGGCCTCGAGGCCACGATCGAGGAGACTGGTGGGCATCCCGTCGTCCTCGGGGAGTGGCGTGGTGCGGGTGAGGCTGCGCCTACGATCCTGATCTATGGTCACTATGACGTTCAGCCCCCCGAGCCATTGGAGCTTTGGAGCTCTCCCCCCTTCGAGCCAGAGGTGAGGGATGGTAAGATCTATGCGCGCGGCTCTGTCGATGACAAGGGGCAGTTGTACCTACATCTCAAGGCGATCGAGGCGCACCTCGCCGTTCATGGCAAGCTACCGGTCAATATCGTCCTTCTGATCGAGGGCGAGGAGGAGGTTGGGAGTGAGAACCTGATGCCCTTCCTCGAGGCGAATAAGGAGAGACTCGCCGCCGATGCGATCGTGATCTCGGATACAGGGATGGTCGGGCCCGGCATCCCAACGATCGGGACATCACTCAGGGGTCTGGTCTACTTCGAGATCGAGGTCGAAGGTCCGGCTCAGGATCTCCACTCGGGGGCGTATGGTGGTGCGGTGATCAACCCGGCGACGGCGTTGGCCAAGATCATCGCGCGGTTACATGACGACGATTGGCATGCTCAGATCCCCGGTTTCTATGATGCGGTCGATACTCCTGCCGAGGTCCTCGAGGGTATCGAGCGTGTCCCCTTCGATGAGGCTGCCTTTCTGGCGGAGACAGGTGCGGTCGCCCTCGGCGGCGAGGCAGGATATAGCACCCTCGAGAGGCTGTGGACTAGGCCGACAGTCGAGATCAATGGGATGATCTCAGGCTATACGGGTGAAGGGGCGAAGACGGTCCTCCCGTCCACGGCGTTGGCGAAGGTGAGTTGCCGACTCGTACCCGATCAGGATCCCGAGGTGATCAGAGAGCTCTTCGAAGCTTATATCGAGGAGGTCAAGCCCGAGGGTGTAAGGGTCGAAGTCCGCTATCTACATGGTGGACAGGCTTGGCGCGCTCGGGTCGAAGGCGATCTCTATCGGGCGGCGGAACGAGCTTTGGAGCAGGCCTTTGGGAAGCCGCCGGTCTATGCAGGTGAGGGTGGCTCGATCCCGATCGTCCCTGGTTTTGAAGAGGTACTCGAGGCGCCCGCGCTCCTGATGGGCTTTGGTCTCCCCGGCCAGAATGCGCATGCGCCTGATGAGTGGATGAGTGTGGAGAACTTCGAAAAGGGCACCCATGCCTCTGCCGCACTCCTGAGCGAGCTCGGCTCGAGTAGGGAGTAGGATCGACCGGCTACTTCCCGATCGATTAGTGGCTCGAGGGAGTCGAGTGCGCCCTCGGGCCGTTCCCTAATCCCCCTAGGTCGCGATCAACCGTACCCTGGGCCATCCTCTGGGAATGGCTCACGGATAAGGACGAGGATCGCGGCCTGGGGCACGACGAGATAGTCCTTCCCTTCGAAGGTGATCTCGACTGCGGCCCGGCGGAAGAAGAGGGCGTAGTCGCCCACCTGTGCCTGGACGGGTAGGTACTTCGCCTCGCTGCCCCCGATCTTCCAAGGCTCATCATTGAGTTCGGTCGGTGCTGAGATAGGAGTGCCCGGTCCAGCGGCGACGACGGTCCCTCCCTGGACCGCCTGACTATCGACTGCAGTCGGTGGGAGGTAGAGTCCTACCTTCGTCTTGTTCTCGCCCTCCTCGGGTGCGATCAGGACTCGGTCGCCCACAACGATCAGCTCTTTCTGGTTGGTCATCGCATCTATGATCCCTGTCTACTCGTCATGCTCTCTACGTCATAGCTCCCAATACAATTAGAAGATGTGCGTTTTCGGCCTCTGAGACAAGCCACCGCAGTATCACCCAAGCTGCTATCGGTTCGCCCGCTGAGGGGAGCGATCTTCTCCTTCGTGGAGGTCGTCCGCTGATCATGGCTGGAGGTGAGAGGGGATGGAGAAGAAGATCGGTCGGGGTGGTATAGAACGAAAGAGCTTCACCTTCCGCCTCGACCCCGTACTAGTAGAACGTGCCCGCCGAGAGGTTGGGGAGCAGGATATGATCCGGAGTATCGAGGCCGCGCTCCTCGCCGCGATCGATTATCAGCTCTGGCTCCGGGAGGTGTCTCGCGGGAGGACGGGGGCGCGGAGCCGGTAGTGGGTAGCGAGGTCGAGGGCGGCGTGATAGAACTCCTCTGCCGCGTGTTCGAGGCCCTCTGCCTCTGCGGCCTCACCGAGGTCGAGGGTCGCGGTCGTGAGTTGGAGTGGCGACCGGTCGCGGATCTGGTGCAGGAACTCAGCGATCCTCATCCTCTCCGGATCACGAGCTGGCAGCCCACCCAGCTCCTCGCGTACACTCTCGAGTTGCCGTTCGAAAGAATCGATGGGGATAGAGTCGATACCCTGAGTGATCACCCTGCGGACGAGACGGATAGTGAGGAATCGGATTCGTGCCCGGCGAGCGCGGTTCATGTCCCGGTCGTCGTCCTCGATATCCAGGAAGACAGGCCACCCGGTGAATGAGTGGGTACGGTCAGGGTTGGGGAGTGCAGCTATCCTATCGTAACGTGCCATTGTCTTCAGCCACCCTCTTCAGACTCGGACATGGGGCGCGGTCGTGCGTTGCTCGAGGCTCCCCGGACACTCGGCGAGGAACCGGTGCAAGGCGTTGTGGAAGGTCCGGGTAGTACGTAGAGGCGAGCCCCTGAGGCCGAGAGTCGCCTGTATCGCACGGCGGAAGGCTGCACCTGAGGAGTAACCGAGCTGCTCGGCGATCGATTCGAGGCTCCTTCCAGGTTCGGCGAGCCAGCGGAGCCCGTAGAGGACCCTGAGCCAGAGGAGCAGACGGCCAGGTGTTGGGACACCCCACTGTTCGCACCGTCTTTCGAGGGTGGAGATCGAGGCATCGTAGGCAGAGGCGAGGTCGGGCACTTGGATCCGGTAGGGTATCCCCTCAGCTGCGTATTGGATCAGAGTTCGGGCTGGCTCTTCGAGTTCATCGCGTAGCCCCTCCTCGATCAGTCTAGGGATACTCTTTTGGAGTGCGCTGTCGAGTATCTCCGCTACCTGTTGGGTGTTCTCTATATCGTTCGAGAGGACGACATCGGTCGCGCCCGCCTTCCCGAGGCGGTAGAGGTCTCGTCCTCCGAGGTCACCCCAGGCGAGGATGGGGGTATGTGGGTAATCGACCCGGAGTCGATAGACCCTGAGCGCGCCATCCTTTCGCGGTTCAGCGTGGAGGTCGGCGATGGCGGCAGTTGCTGGTCGCCGGCGGATGATCTCATTGAGCTCGCGCCAATTGCGTGCACGCAGGAACTCGTCCTCTGGTGCGGCTCTCCCGAGGGCGTCCCGGTCCGCGGGGTGAGGGAGTAGGGTGGCGATGAGTGCCATGGACCACAGGGGTCAGAGGGATGAATCGTGCCGTATAGCTACGCTGGTTGGGCGACCTCTGGCGCAAGTCTGGTGCCACTACCATTCACCCTGTTGGAGCGGTGGCTGAGGGGGTCTCTGGTAGGCCCTCTTCGAGCCAGAGGTGCTTGCCCTCGAGGATCTGTTGTGCGGTGCGGTAGTTGTAGGCATCATCGTTCCTAGCGATCCTTCGGAAGTGGAGAGCGATCCTCCGTCTTGCGCCCCGACAGAAGAGGTCAGCGATCCGGAGCGGTCCCTCATCGGCTGGGTTGGCACGGACCAATTCCTTAGCGTAGACGCAGGTCGCTGCGATCGCGAAGAGTTCGGCACCGATATCGACGATGCGGAATAGGATCGACTGTCGTCTCTCTAGTCCCATACCATATCTCGTCATGATGGCAGCGATCGTCCTAGCGAGGCGTCGGGCGGTCCTATCGGCGTAGCGGAGGTGACGCGCGAGAGGGCCATATTCGGCGTACTGTGGCCATCTTCCCCAGCCGACGAGATTGGTAGCGACCCAACCGGTCATATGCGCTCCGAGTCGTGCGACACTCCCGACCTTTGCGCTCGTTGTTGCTCGGGGGTCGGCCAGAGCTCCAGCGTGTCGCAGGTGCGGATCGACGGCCTCGCGTGCGATGAATAGTTTCATGATCTCACTCGAGCCCTCGAAGATCGTATTGATGCGTAGGTCACGCATCATTCGTTCGACGGCTATTGGTGTCTCGCCTCGGTTTTGGAGTGAGGCTGCAGTCTCATATCCCCGGCCTCCGCGTATCTGCATCGTCTCATCGGCTATATGCCAGGCGGCCTCGGAGTTGTAGAGTTTGGCGACTGCGGCCTCGAGTCTGATATCGAACTCGCCACTATCGGCTAGTCGGGCGGAGAGGTCTGCGATGGCGTCCATTGCGAGGGTGAATCCTGCGATCTCACTGATCTTCTGTGCCATCGCATCGTGTTTTCCGATCGCGGCTCCCCACTGCACCCGTGTTGCGCTCCACTCTCGCACCACGCGCAGGCACCATTTTCCTGCGATAGCTGCGGTCGCGGGTATGGTGAGTCGTCCGGTATTGAGGGTAATGAGCGCGAGTTTGAGGCCTTGTCCGACGCCCCAGAGGATGTTTTCGGACGGGACCCTGACATCGGTGAATCGTATGACACCATTCTCGATCCCACGCAGACCCATGAAGGTCGAGCGGTGTGTGACCTCGACCCCCGGCATATCGCGTTCGATGATGAAGGCGGTTATCCCCCTTCGTCCTCCCTCCCGTCGAGGAGGTGTACTTGCCATGACGACCATGATATCGGCGACGGGGCCATTGGTGCACCAGAGCTTTTCGCCATTGAGGATGTAGGCCTCACCATCTTCTGTCGGTTCGGCGGTCATCCCGATCCGTGCGGGATCGCTACCTACATCGGGTTCTGTGAGAGCGAAGGCGGAGATCGCATCTTTGGCGAGCCGGGGCAGGTACTTTTGTTTCTGCTCTTCGGTCCCGAAGAGGGTCAGTGGTTGTGGTGCCCCGATCGACTGGTGTGCCGAGAGCCAGACGCCGAGTGGTGCGCAGTAGGTGCCGATGAGGGCGATCGCTCGGTTGTAGCCGTGCTGTGAGAGTCCGAGTCCCCCGTACTCGATCGGTATCTTCATCCCAAAGGCGCCAAGCTCCTTGAGTCCCTCGATGATCTCTTTGGGTACCTGGTCAGTGCGTTCGATCTCTTCGGGGTCGACCTTTTCTCTGAGGAAGGGCTCGACCTGGGCGAGGAACTCATCGGTCCTTTCCTCGATCTCCGGGTCGATGGGTGGTGGGGGGTCTATGAGGTCGAGTCTGAGTCTACCGAGGAAGAGTTCCTGGACAAAGCTCGGCCTGATCCATTCACTCTGGCGGGCCTCTTCTGCGACCTGACGTGCTTCCTGCTCGCTGACCTGCCTGATATCAGTACTCATAGCGACCCTTCAGCGGCAAAGATGACTCGATATATATGTCCAGTTGGAATCTATCTCTCTGCTCATCGAGATGCAATCAGTATATGAGTGTCCACGGCATTGTATAATGGTCGGTAGCTTTTGGGCTCGGTTCAGGCTACTATACTCTGCATCTCACCTCATGAGGGGCTTGATGGCAGGGGTGGTATAGGAGTGTGGGGTCAGACTCATCTCTTCGTGATCATCCGCTCGATAGTGGCCGGTGGTCTCTTCTGTGCCCTCGTCGTAGGGTGTAGTGACCTCTCTACAGATATTGGGCCAAGGGATCGGGGCGAAGATCTGATCGAGGTCTCGGGTCAGCTCTCGACCCTCGACGGCGGCTCACCAGGTCGGCTGAAGGTCTTGGTCGAGGATGCGAGTGGGGTGATCGAGGCCGAGGTCGGTCATGATGGTTCCTTCTCGCTAGCGAATCATTTTGCTGGTGACTCGTTATCGGTCATGATCGTCGGCTCGGGTTTCGAGCGCAGGTATCATCCCACCCTCCTCGTCCTTCCTCTGGAATCTGTCACCGATATCGAGGTCCTCCTAATCCCCCGCAGTTGGCGCATCAGGGGAGGCCGCTATGCCGGTGAGTTGGTCGATATCTCTTTGGCTGCGGCTTTCAGGCCCCCTTGTGGTGGTATGGGCGATATAAATTGTGATGGTTTCTATCCACGGATCTGGTTGGAAGATCTGAAGCTCTGGCGGGTTGCCGACCTCCCCATACCTCTTGCTCTCAGTCGCTCACATTCTACCTCGTTGATCGAGGAATCGGATTCACTCGCCTTCTGGTCGATCGTCGATGAGATGAATGCCGATCTCGGGCGAGAGTTCTTCGTCCCAGTTGCGGAGAGTCGCCTGGAATATGATGAGCTCGACCGCCCGATTGGTGGGGTGACTGTATACCTCGATCGCAATCTGATCGGTTATGGTGCTTGGGCGAATTGGTGGTGGGATGCTAGGGGCGAGATCACCTCGGGTCGTGTCCGACTAGCGGAGTCATCATCTTTCAGTTCAGCCTCGCTGATGACACACGAACTCGTCCATATCCTCGGATTCAAGCATAGTTGTTCGTGGCCGACGGTGATGGGCGGCTATGGCTGTGCGGTCTATGATGGCCTCTCACCAGGTGATGTCGCGCATATCGAGTTGGCGATGGCGGTGAATGAACTCGTCCGGGAGTCGGGGATCGAGTATGGCCTCGTAGAGGCGCTACAGGGGGAGCGTGTGGTAGAGCTAGGCCTCGCCCCCCTGGCTTTGCCGGCCGCTCCATTGGAGGAGAGGGTGGGGATGGATGGGGTCGGCGAGCCGATACGACTTGACCCAGGTCGCTGAGGTCTGCACCTTGTGCGGATTCGAGTGTTGGTTGCCTTCTGAATTAGATGAGAGGGAGAGGGGGATTTACGATGCCCCGCCATGGTGCGACTATCACCGGGATCGGGATCAATGTGCCCGAGCGCCGGTTGACTAATGCCGACCTGGAAAGGTTGGTCGACACGAGTGATGAGTGGATCATCACTCGTACTGGTATAAGAGAACGACGTCTGGTGGCAGAGGGAGAAGGCACGAGTCACCTTGCTACTCGTGCAGCCCGTGCGGCGCTCGAGGATGCAGGTCTCGAGCCTGAAGAGGTCGGATTGATCATAGTGGCGACCTCTACGGGTGATATGACCTTCCCTGGAGTTGCCACCCTCGTCCAGGGTGCCCTCGGTGCAACGGGCGCGAATGTCTTCGACCTGAATGCGGTCTGTGCCGGTTTCCTGAGCGCATTGATCACAGCCACGCAGTTCATAGAGAATGGGGTCTATGAGCATGCCCTCGTGATCGGTGCGGAGACGTTGAGTTCCATCGTCGATTATGAGGATCGGAGCACAGCTATACTCTTCGGTGATGGGGCGGGCGCGGTCGTCCTCTCCCGTGCTGAGCGCGGCTATGGGCTTGTAGACTTCACGATGCATGCAGATGGCTCGCAGGCGAATGCGGCCTTCTGCCCCCGTGTCGGGAGCCCCGAGGCGACATTGGAGGCCTTAGGGGCTAGCTCGGAGCCCTATATCTGGCAGAATGGGAGAGCGATTTTCAAGGTTGCGGTGAACTGGATGGGTGATGCCGTTCGGACCCTGCTCGAGCGCGGCGAGTTGGATGCCTCGGATCTCCGGGTCCTCGTCCCGCATCAGGCGAATGAGAGGATCATGAGCGCCCTCGCCGAGCGGCTCGGTGTCCCAGGTGAGAGGGTCGCGAGTTGTATAGAGGATTATGGTAATACCTCGGCGGCGACTATCCCCCTCGCCCTGCACCGATGGGTCGAGGACGAGGGGCTAGAGGAGGGCGATCTCGTGATGCTGTGCGCCTTCGCGAGTGGGTTACACTGGGGTGCAGGTCTCCTCAGGTGGGGGGGGAGGTAGAAGAGCCCCGGTCTCAGGGCTTCGACTCAGAGCCACCCCTTCTCGCGGGCGATTCTGGCCGCCTCGATTCGATTGGTCGCATTCAATTTGGAGCTCGCGCTGGAGAGGTAATTACGGACGGTCCCCTCCGAGAGGAAGAGTCGTTTGGCGATTTTCGTCCCAGTCAATCCCTCCGCTGCCAATCTGAGGACCTGTCTCTCCCGATCGGTCAGGGGATCCCGTTCTGTCCATGCGCCCTGTGCTAGCTCTGGGTCGATCGCTCTCCCACCATTGTGGACCTGGCGGATGGCCCCAGCGAGGATCTCGGCTGGGCTATCTTTAAGGAGATAGCCGGCGGCCTCGGCGTCGAGTGCCCTTCGGAGGTATCCGGCACGGGCGAAGGTAGTTAGGATGATGACCCGGGTCGGGAGGTGCTCTCTCCTGATCTGAGCGGCGAGCTCGAGGCCGGTCATCTCTGGCATCTCGATATCGGTGAGGAGGAGGTCGGGTCTCTCCCTCCTAACGATCTCGAGTGCTTCTATCCCATTCCGTGCCGCGCCGACCACCTCTATATCCTTCTCGATCTCGAGGAGGGCGGTCAGTGCTCCGAGTACCATCGTCTGATCTTCGGCTATCACCACACGGATCATCTCTGTATACCTCTGGCGGTGGCGTTCAAGGGGTGAGTGGTAGCAGTTAGTGAGATGGCCAACCTGAGCCCCCTCCCATTTCTCGTATCGGTCGAGAGATCAATACTACCCCCGATCACTTCGACTCGCTCTCTCATTCCCGATAGTCCATTTCCCTCGATCACCTCTCCTCCAATCCCATCATCCTCGATCTCGAGGAGGTAGTGGTGATCCCGTTCCAGCAGGTGTACCTGACAGCTCCTTGCTCTCGAGTGTCTAGCTACATTCGTGACCCCCTCACGGAGTGCGAGTGCGAGGGTCTCCTCAGTAGCTCTCCCGATCCTCTCGATCTCGAGATCTACCGTGAAGGCTGATTCGATCCCTGCGGCTTCGAGGAGGAGGCGAGACTGCTCGATCTCGTCGTGGAGTTTGGCCCTATATCCACTGATGGCCTCTCTGACCTCGTGTAGGGCACGGCGTGCTACCCCCTCGATCTCCTGGACCTCGGTCGCGGCCCGTTCGGGTGAGTGGTCGAGGAGCTTCCGGGCGAGTTCGGATTTGAGGGTGATGAGGGAGAGGGTATGCCCTAGCAGGTCGTGCAGATCTCTGGCTATCCTCTCCCTCTCGGCGATAGCGGCGAGGTGCTCGATCTGATCATAGGCGAGACGGAGTTGGGCATCGGCCTCTCTAGCCTGAGCGGCCTGGAGGTTGACGAACCCGATCAGTGCGGGTAGGCCGACGGCTGGTGCCCAGAAGTGTGGGGGTGCTGAGATCAGGTAGGCGGTGAGTGCTGCCGTCGTCGTGACCCCGATGATCAGGGCGATCGTGAGCCCTCGTCTCTCGACCATACCGGCGAAGCTCGTAGCGTAGGTGAAGAAGACAGCGGCTCCGGGGTTCAGGGGGGTGAGTACGGTCCCCAAAAGGGCTTGGAGGCCGATGATCAGGATCAGTTCACCCCCCTTCGCCCAGAACCCCCTGAAGTAGGAGAGGAGGAAGAGGACCGTGGTCAATGAGATGGTCAGGGTGTAGGGGATGGTGAGGAGACCCTCTCTCCACCTGACTGCTGGATCGATGAAGAAGATCATTAGGAAGAGTAGCCATGCGAGAGGCATCGGCCCGGTCTGATGGTCAGCTGGCAAGAGTCTGATCTGGCCTCGATCCATCTTCATCACTCATTTTAGCCTGAAGTCATCGATGAGGAGTTGGAATGGACCGAGCTCTGGTCCCCCGACGATCGCGATCCCAGCTATGTTGGTCCCATCGAGTTGGAAGTCACTCCACGAGAAGGTGACGCGCTCCCACTCGTCTCCACTCTCTAGGGTCTGGATGAGGGGCTGGAAACCGTTACTCGGAGTGAATAGTATCACCCGATAGGCCTTCCCATCGCCCCTCGTCAGGAATGAGAATCCAGATACCCCAGAGAGGTCTACGGGTGTCATCGGTGGCATTCCCGGGGTCCAGAGCGCGCCGAACCAGCCATCAGGGATCGCGTCCCCGATCACCCCTCTGATCTGGAGTGCGAATCTACTTCCTACTGCGCCCCCTGCTACGACTTCGAGGTCCCCCGTAGAGTTGCCGCCGACGAAGTCATCTGGCGATGGTGTCCAGTTCCCGATCAGTGCCTCGATCTGTCCTCCCTCGAAATCACTGACTAGGCCATCCTCGAGATCGTCAGGACTACGGTCGGCCCTCATGATCGCGGCCTCGACTGCACTGGCGAAAGCTTCGCGGTCGATCTCGACTCCATCTTTCCAGACCCCAGCGATCCTGCGGCTCTCCCGGATATCGTGGGTAGGGTCACCGTCGATCAGTACGAGGTCGGCACGGAGTCCAGGTCCGATCCTTCCCCGGTCACTGAGACCGAAGATCTCAGCGGGTCGACTCGTCGCGGCGGCGAGTGCCTCTGTCGGCGTGAGTCCCGCGTCGACGAGTAGCTCGAGTTCGTGGTGCAGTGAGGCTCCATATGCTGTGCCCGGGTTAGGGGCATCACTACCAGCTAGGACCGGGACGCCCGCCTCCCAGAGGGCGCGGACCGTCCTCTTCGCGATCTCGTATCGTGCTAGGGAGGTGGGGCCCGGGGACTGGCCCGGAAAGATCTGCTCGAGATTTCCTCTGCTGGTCGGGTGGAGGTAGGGGGTGAGCCACTGGTCGGCGATGAGAGAGGCAGCCCCCGGCTCCCCGGTGATACTCATCAGGACGGTGAGTGTGGGTATGATGAAGGCGCCATTCTTCACGACGAGATCAACGAACCCGGGCTCGGGCTCAGTATCGGTGAAGAGGTGGACGAGTCCATTCGCACCGGATTCGATCGCCGTCCGTGCCCCTTCGGCATCACCTATATGGACGACGGCGAGTTTGCCGTACCTTTGGGCAGCATCGATCGCGGCTTCGAGGGTCGAGCGGTCGAGGGTCGGGAGATCGATCCCGTAGGCCCGACCATCGTCGTAGACGAGTTTGATCCAATCGGAGCCCTCGGCAACCCTCTCCTCGATGAATCTATCAGCGGCCTCAGGGGTCGAGAGAGTCGGGATCGGTAGCCCGAATTGGGTCCCATGTCCTCCTGGCGCTGTTATCAGGATCCCTGCAGAGAAGAGATCGGCCTCAGTCGTCCGTCTGCCACTCTCCTTCTCAGCGCGGTGCGACTGTACGATACTGGGGTCAGTGAACATATCGAGGTGGGTGGTGACTCCGAAGATCGGTGCCTCAGCGAGCGCGGCCCCCAGCGAGTGGGTATGGGCATCGATCAGCCCCGGAATCAGGGTCTTCCCGGACGCATCGACCACCTTGGCTCCTGCTAGCGGGGTGAGTCCCCTTCCGATCTCTCTGATGATCCCACCCTCGACAAGGAGGTCGTACTCACCGATGAGGGTCTCGCCATCGAAGATCTGGGCATTACGGAAGAGAGTCGGAGGGGGCTCGGTGGCTAGCGGCAGGACTAGCGTGATGAGTGAGAGTAGAGGTGTGATCAGTTTCATGGTATTGCTCCCCAAGTAGAGATCGAGTTGGTCCGCGCCGACCTTTCGATCGGCACTGAATCGGATGATACTCTGGCAGGTATGGGATCGCCTACCGGCAAAGCTCATGAATTCGGCATGACATCTGTCATATCGGGCCAGATCGATAGGTCGGAGGAGGGGGAGCCGCCTGACCGGATCTGGTGCATGGGTTGTATTGTCTGGCGATATGCATTAAATTACGGGTTCGCCATGAATGTAGCCGGATGTCTCACCGACGTCCACATCTATGAGGTCAGTTGATAGATCGACCGACCGTACACGATATTGGGTTATATAGTCCTCTCGTTCTCGCTACCGATCTCGACGGGACCTTTGCGGGGGGGGCAGAGTCGGATCGCATAGAGCTACAGACCCTTCTGGCCACCCGTTCTGATACCATCCTGATCTATGTTACGGGCCGCAGTCTCCCTGCTGTGCGCGACCTGGTGGAGGAGAAGGCGTTGCCTAGCCCTGACCTTCTGATCGCCGATGTAGGGACGACGGTAGTTTCTGGCGTTGATTTCACGCCGGTCACTGAGTTGGAGGCCGGGCTCGAGTTGAATTGGCCAGGGGGCGACTTGGTCCGTGAGCGACTGAGTGGTCTCGGAGGTCTCGTCGAACAGGATGTGCGTAGTCCCCGTCGGGTCTCGTACACAGTGGAGGGTGCTCAGGCCCTTGCTGCAGAGTCCCTCTCACCCCAGGAGCTTGCTCTCCGTGGTGGAGGGGGTGTTGGGGGGGCGATCGATGAGTTCGTTCCCGAGGTCGAATCGAGGCTAGAAGGGCTCGGCGTCGATATCCTCTCCTCTGCCGGGATCTATCTGGATATCCTTCCCCGTGGTGTGAACAAGGGCACCACAGTAGGCAGGGCATTGGAGTGGTTGGGCCGGGAAGGGGGAGAGACTCTCGTCGCTGGTGACTCGTTGAATGATCTGGCCCTCTTCGATCTCGGTATACGTGGTGTAGCGGTTGGGAATAGTGAGACCGCTCTCCTGGAGAGGTTAGGCGAGCGCGATTGGATCTATCGAGCCGAGCGAGTCGGTGCGGGTGGGATATTAGAGGCACTCGCCCATTTCGGTTGGCTGAGTCATGCTACTGCCGAGTAGCAGGAGGTAATACGATGGCTAGCGACTTCATCCTGGTCTCACATCGGGAGCCATACGAGGAAGTCGAGAGTGATACTGGTGTAGAGCTGATAAGGAAGACGAATGGGGTCTTTGCGACCCTCGACCCGATCATGCGTCAGAGGCGTGGTCTCTGGATCGCCTGGACGGAGCATTCTGCTGACTCTCCGTTGGATGAGCGGATCATGGTCCCTGATCCAGGGGCACCGGATGCGTATGAGATTCGGCGGATCGGTCTCTCACCTTCGGAGGCTGAGAGTTTCTATTATGATTTTACCTCTTCTGCGCTCTGGCCAGTCCTCTTCTCACTCTTGGATCGGGCCCGTTTCACCCATCGTGCGTGGAAGACCTATCAGCAGGTCAACAAGGCCTTTGCGAAGGCGGTCTGTGAGGAGGCCGCTCCAGGCGCCACGGTCTGGATCAATGACTTCCATCTGATGCTCGCTCCACGGATCATACGTGAGCAACGTCCAGACCTGACGCAGGCCCTCTTCCTGCACACGACCTTCCCGCCACCCGATATCTTTGGTGTTCTGCCGTGGCGGCGGGAGCTCCTCGATGGGCTCCTCCACCTCGATCTGATCGGGTTCCATATCCCGTCGTACGTGCTGAATTTCGCGAATACGGCAGAGCGTTTCCTCGGGGCGCGGCCGATCGAGGTTGCCCGGACCGATCTGATCAGACGCGGTCCTGCGGTCTCGATCTCGAGGTATCCACATGCGTTGGAGTATGAGGGCCGTGAGATAGCACTTGGTGTCTACCCGGTTGGTGTAGATGTCGAGTTCTTCGAGGGTCAGAGTCGTGATCCAGCGACGATTGCGAAGAGCCACCAGATCAGAGAGGAGACTGGTGCGCGGAAGGTGATCCTCAGCGCAGAACGTCTCGACTATGTGAAGGGTGCGATCGAGAGGTTAGAGTGTTTCGAGCGCTATCTGGCGGCTAACCCGAGTCAGCATGGTGAGATCTCCTTCATCCAGATCGCAGTTCCGACGAGGACGGGGATGGAGGAGTTCCAGGAGATGCGGCGCCTGACCGAGGAAGCGGTCGGGAGGATCAATGGCCGTTTCGGGACGATGGGTTGGCAGCCGGTGATGCACTTCTTCAACTCGTTTCCCAGGGAAGAGTTAGTCGCCTTTTACAATGCGGCGGATATCGTCTGGGTCACACCACTCCGTGATGGATTGAATCTCGTCGCGAAGGAGTATATCGCCTCCAGGATCGATGGAGAGGGCACGGTCATACTTTCCGAGTTCGCCGGCGCTGCGGCTGAGATCGATGGGGTGATCCTGACGAACCCGTACAGCCCTGATCATATGGATGAGGCTCTAGCAACAGCGTTGGCGATGAGCCCCGCTGAGCGTCGCGACCGGATGCAACGGCTCCGCAGGCGAGTACTCGATCATGATGTCCATGCCTGGTCGGAGTCTTTCTTGGGAGATGTCTCACAGATAGCTGCGCAGGCCCCGGAGCTACTAGTCTGAGAGCTCGGTCGCTCTGTCTCAGCTCGCTGGGTTAGTGACCACTGATGAGGGTTGCCTCGTATTCGATCGTGAAGGATGAACGTGGGTTCATCTCCCCTGTCATCAAGATCCGCCAGTGAGTGATCTGCCCATCGAAGCCCGGGGGTGCTCCCCCCGCACCCGAGGCTGGATCATACTCCCAGCTCTCCCCACCATCGTCAGAGAACTCAGGGGTGCCGAGTGTCAACCCTGAGGGCTCTGTCCCATCGACGAAGTGGAATGGTACCCCCTCGCCATAGGTATCGAGACCGAGTGCAAGTTCGGGATCGATGGTCCCATAGACGTAGACCTCATGTGCGTTGGCACTCGCATTGTTCGCTACAGTGGTGAGATAGGTGATCGGGGTTCGAGGGTCGAGTCTGGCCTCGCTATTTGCCGTCCCCTTGGTGATAGTGACGACTGGGGAAGGCCTGATCCCTAGTTCCAGAGAGCTCTGATTGTTCGTGGGGTCGATATCATCCTCACCTGTCCAATCCCTGATCTCTGCCTCGACTACGACCTGTGTTGGGTCGGGCAGGAGGGGGCCAGAGACTCTGATCTTCAGGATCGAGATACCGGTTGGTCCGAGGTCCCCAAGGAGCCAAGTATCGGGCACCCCATCCTCGTTGGTATCGATGAACTCGGAGCCAATGGGGGCCTCATGTGAGAGGTAGGTCAGCTCCGGTGGGAGGGTGATCCCTACCTCGATATCTTCGAACCGATCGACAACGGTTGCGTCGAGTATCACATCGATAGTGAGTTCCTCATTGTACCCGATCTCGGGGTCGGGGGCTGAGAGGTCGATAGAGAGGTCTGCCCCACCACCATAGATCGGTCCACCATCCCAGGTGCTCCCTCCGAGCCGGAGTCCTTCATCATAGTGGATCTGTCCCGTTCCATTGACATTGATGGTCCTGCCCCGGATAGCTCCATGGACCTCACTCGAGCCACCCACAGTTACATTGGCGTAGGGGGCGTAGACGACGCCGGTGAGTGGTGCAGCCCCTCCGACAGAGACTAGCGCTCCAGTTGAGGCAGTGGTGTAGACCCCGAAGGTCGGCTCGATACGTCCATTGATATCTATACTCGCCGGGATATCCTGGGCGGCGCCTCCACCAATGCTGATATTGCCCGTAGCGTAGACTCGCAGAGAGACCCCGGGGTCGATGCTGAGGAGGGTCGAGCCACCGGTTGTGAAGTTACCATCGACGATGAGGATCACCTCATGGATATCACTGAGCCCGCCCGGGTTCGAGATGTGGAGCTGGCCATCACCTGCAAGACTGAGGTTACCATCTATATAGAGGTATTCGACCTGGGTCGCATCTATCGTGACCGGATGGTTCCCAGAGCCGATCGTAAAGTTGGAGTAGGCAGCGCTCTCCTCGATCAGCACCGGATCCTCTCTCCAACTAGAGCTATGGGGCCATGGGGTCGCGTCCCCTAGAGGCGCGTATTGCGCGATGAGGGCATTCATCATCGCTGGGAGGTCGAGGGGGTCACAGGTGTTCGGCGGGAGATCGACGATTGCCTCCTCCTGCCAATCAGCACCCCCGCCACACCCATTGATCCACCATGAGGGGGCACTGAAGATACCGCCCGTATAGACAGATCCATTTGGGCAAGGGGGATTCCCCGCGGTGATCTCGATGTTCCTGCCTGCCAGCCAGTTGCCACTAATGTACTGCGCATTCGAGGGTTTGAGGTCTCGAGCGGCAACTAGATGGCCATGGATCGTAGAACCACCAGAGATGGTGATATCACCGATCTGTGGATCTAGAGTCACGACGAGGGTGTTGTCCCCAGCGAGTTCCTCCGAATAGAGCCCCTCTCGTGAGTCCCAGGAGTCTACCCGCGCAGAGCCAGAGAAATCTATCCCCTCACAGCCGACCAGAACGGCACCATAGGTGGAGATCTGCTGGGGCGAAGGAGTGAGGATGAAAGGGGCAGGGGAGTCAGCAGGGTCAGTACGGCTCAGCCCGAGTCCCAGGGTAGGGATCAGGATCAGACCAAGGAGGACGAGAGATAGCCATTGGCTACGCTCTCTCATCGGCATAGATGAGGCTGAGCGTTCTTTTCCCATCGTTGACCTTTTATTCCCTCAGAGTGGGACAGCCTTCCCACCCAATCATCTCAGATCATCTCAGTGTAGCGTTACTTGGTGGAGGGTTCCACCTACACTCGACCCGAATTCATAACACCAGTACGAAGTAGTGTCAACGATTCTCACGAAAAAAATGCGCACTCTTTTCGCAGTGGGATGGGTCACAGCCCCCTGAGCCTCCGGATTCATCACGTTGTCGTGGTTTTATAGCCCTGTGTATGGCAACAGTTTATGCTGGCTTATTCCTCCTCGTCGGAAATTGTTGCGTACTGCTGTGAAAAAAGTGTTGACGCTTTGGACTGATTGGTTTATTTTGAAGGTCTGATCGGCTGGTGGGGAGGGGGTCTCTCTATTGAGTGGATCTCTCGCGCTCACCTTTACTCCGTGAGCTTAGGAGTCGCCATGAGAAAGACAATTAGGGTCAGCGCTCTCTTTCTCGCTCTCATCGTTCTCTGGGGTGGTGTCATCACTGCTCAGGAGACGACGGACGAGGGGCCTCTCGTCGTTGCGGCGGAGAACCGCACGGCGGCCGAGGAGGCTGAGCGTGGTGCGCCTCGTCCTGATGAGGCGGTTCGGGTTGGTGACCTGATCAGGTATACACTGACCTTCAAGAATCCGAGTGATGGTCCGGTGAGCTCTGTCGTACTTCACAACTCATTCCCTGCAGGGATGAGTTTCGTCGAGGGCTCGGCCGTGGCTAGTCGGTCCGATATGCGGGTCGAGTACTCGGCCGATGGTGGTGAGAGCTTTTCGGCTCAGCCGATGATCGAGGTTGTTGAGGGTGGTGAGCGGACCGTGCGTCCTGCCACTCCCGATGAGTACACCGATGTCAGGTGGGTCGTGGAAGGATCGATCCAGCCTGGTGCTGAGGTCAGTGCATCGTATGAGCTGCAGGTGTCTGTCGGCTCACCGGGTACTGAGCAGCAAGGTTCATAGGTTCGTCGGGCCGCCCAGTCGCGGGCGGCCCTTTAGATTTTCCTGTGAGATCCATATTCGATAGGAGACAGAGAGGATGCGACAGAGAACCCTCACCGCGGCGCTAGCGATCTTTGCGCTGGCCTTTGTGCCCGGCAAGGAGATTCTAGCACAGGGCGGCGGTGGCAGTGGTATTCCCACCAGGGCCGGGACTGTGATCGAGAACAAAGCTACGGTCACCTGGTTGGATGCCAATGGCAATGAGGGCAGTGAAGAGGCGAGTGTCGCCCTAGAAGTGGCCTATGTGCCTGGTGTAGAGGTCGAGTCTGGCCTCATCACCCCCGAAGAGGAGGTAACCAGTCCGAGCACTGGTAACCAGTTCTGGGTCAGGATCACCAACGTAGGTAATGACTCTGCGGCCTTCCACCTCAACCTCCCCGATGTCGATGGTGTCACCTATACCAATTTCGAGCTAGAGGGAGATGATGGGTTTGCAGCGACAGATCTCAATGGCTTCAACGATGTTCTGACGAGCCGGAAGCTAGACTACAGGGGCAACGCTGACGGTAATATCGACAACCACTATATCGTCGTGACCTTCGATGTGGAGCCCGACGCGGAAGATATCGAACTCCCGATTGGTGGTGGTGAAGGTGGTGAAGGTGGGGAGGAGGACGATGCCCCGATCGAGATCACTCCATCGCCTCATTACGAGATCGTGGTCGAGGGGCCTGAGATCTTTGAGTTGAGCCATCTCCCGAGTGGCGATACGCCGTACGAGGTGACCTTCACCGTTACCAACTCTGGTAGCTCGGCCGAGTATAGCCTCGCGACGATCACGGGCGGTAGTGCGAACGAGTTCCTCGAGGATATCGAGATCGTTATCGACGGTGAGCCGGTCTCCGATGGTAAGTACACCCTCGGTAATGGTGTCACTGAGGTCGTGGTCAGGTATCGTGTCCAGAAGGATGCAGAGGGCGGCTCCACCGGTGAGCTCGGTCTGGAGGTCACACACCCAGACGATTCGAGTGTGAGTGATGATGCCAGTGTCGAGATAACAGTCGTCCGTCCTGCTCTTTCGATCGACAAGAGTGCGAGGACCAGCAGCGATATAAATGCTGAGGAACTCCGTGAGGTAGATCCCGAGGACGTGTTCTTCTATGTGATCGTAGTCAAGAACACCGGTAGTGAGATCGCGAAGAATGTCAAGGTAGAGGATCTCCTCCCCGACGAGGTGACCTATATCGGGCATGGTGATCCTGACAATGCTTGGAACATCACTGTTGCCGACGGCAAGAAGATCACCGCTACCCTGCGTGATGATGGTGATCTATCGCCAGATGCATCTGCCTGGTTCTGGATCAAGGTGAGGGTCAAGTAAGAGCGCGGCCAACACCTTGTTAGAGCTGATATTCTGAGTGTTTCAAGTGTTGTCCGGGCTCTTGTATAGAGGGGCTCAGTCGCGTCCATCCGGTCCGGTCGGATTTCTCCGCCGGGCCGGAGGCGCACTGGCCATTATACTCTTGGGTAGCGTTACTCCAGCGTTCTCCCAGGAGCCGGACAGTATCGTGCCCATAATCAACGAGGCCGAGGCGACGTATGTGGGGCCAGATGGGAAGCTGGTCAGGGCCAGAGATCTAGCTCAGGTACGTCTCCTTCTCCGGCCTGGTCTGAATGTCTCTCCGGTTGGGGGCGCGGGTGGGGAACTCCTTCTCTGTGGGGGAGAAGTTTACACCTTAGCCTACACTCTGCAGAATACGGGGAATTCCCGTGATGAGATCACCCTGAGCCCGATCCTGCCCGAGGGGATCGAGGGCTCCCTCTTTCTTGCCCATGGCGAGGATCCAGAAGATCTCGAAGAGATCGATGGTCCTATCCCCCTCGCTGCGGGTGAGGAGGTCACGATTCATCTCGAAATCGAAGTAGGTAGTGAACTAAAGGGTGTCGGCCTCGAGGTCGGCTTCGCAGCTCAGAGTTCGGTCGACCCCCGAGTCATCGCCGAGGGTAAGAGCTCGCTACAGGTCTGTGGTCCTCCACCTGAGCTAGGTCTGAGCCAGTTGGCTGACCAAGAGTGGGTTACTGTTGGTGATACGATCGAGTATACCTTCGTAGTAGAGAACCTTGGTGAGACTCGGAGTCTCGCCCCGGTCTTCATCGATACCCTCCCCTCGGGTCTCCGTCTGATCGGAGGTACTCTGACCTTAGACTCCGAGGTGCTTCCACCCGGTGATCCTCGCGCCTATCTCTCTCGCCTAGGTGATGGTCGTGAGTTCCTAGAGCTGCCCCTCGACACGATCGAGGTTGGTGGGGAACACACGATTGGGTTCCGAGCCCTCGTCCTCACCGATTCAACGGTGTCGAAGCTAGAGAATGTAGGGCGCGTGATCGAGAGCCGTGGTGGTGAGAATGGATCTGGCCGAGTATCGGTTTCGAATCCGACCTCGGTCGACGTCAGGCTCCCCGATGTTGCGCTTGGTCTCCGAGTCGTGGGCCGGACGATAATCTATCCAGGTGATGAGATCGTCTTTGAGCTGACCTACCGGAACGCCTCTGATATGCCTGTTCCGAATGCGGTCCTGACGAACACTTTGCCTCTGGAACTGGTCTTCCTCGACTCGGATCCCTCCCCGATCCGTAGGTCAGATGATTCGTCGGGCGGCTCCGCGGGGGGGCAGGTCATCGATAATGGTGGTGCTTGGGTCGAGTGGGAATTGGGGACGTTGGAGCCAGGTGAGGAAGGGCAGCTCTACTTGCGGACGCATCTCCCTGAGCGCTATGAGCTCCTGGCGGAGGAGATCCCTCAGTTGGTCAACCATGCCACATTGAGTGCTGGTGGCCCTGATAACCGAGTGGCCGTTGCGGCTAGTGTGAGTCCGATGGCGTTGAACAACTCGAGTGGTGCGGTGCTCGCCCTCGAGAAGTCAGTCGGACGTCTGGAGGTCGGCCTTGGTGAGCCGGTCCCCTATGCCCTCCTAGTCGAGAATGCTGGGAGTCTACTCCTCCACGATCTAGTGATCAGGGATTCTCTCCCTGAGGATCTCGAGCTAGAGGTCGAGAGTGTCGTAGGTGCGGACTCGGTTGAGATCGCCGGGTCTGAGCTCCGGCTCTATTTCGATGCGCCGGTCGCTCCTGGTACGGTGCGTCAGGTCAGGTACAATGCAGTCGCGGTCGGAGCTCCAGGGAAGGCGGTTGGGAGCCATGCGGTAGCGGAGGCTGAGTTTGGTCGGGTCCAGTCTGATACTGTCGATACCTGGGTCCGAGTCAGGAAGGGGCCATCCCTTCCGGCTCGTACCCTGATCGGTAAGGTCTGGGTCGACCATGATGGGAATGGTCGTCAGGATCCGGGTGATGAGGGACTAGCCGGTGTCGATATCTGGACCTCAGATGGTCAGATCGTCCGCACCGATGCTCAAGGCCGTTTTTCGCTGCAGGATCTCGAGCCAGGGAGGTACACACTCCGGATCGATATGACGGGGCTCGAGGATCGCTACGAGGTCGCGGGTCGTGGTAGCAGTCGTGAGATTCGGGAGGTCCACCTCGATGGGTGGACGATGGGTCAGGCCGAATTCAGGTTGATCCCCAAGCAGGTCGCGGTCGATTACCATGGTGCGCCACCCGCGGAGCTCCTAGTCGAGCCTGAGGAGATCAGAGAAAATGGTGAGAGTGATCTCTTGAGCTCGGATGATCTCAATGGGAATGGTGGTGAGGGGCTCGGTGGGCTCGGCATAGACTTCGGCGAGAGTGTCGAGATCGAGCCGGCCCGGAGTGCTGAGGAGCGGGAGGCCGCGCGCCGGAGCGCCCTCATCGCAGGTCCTGGGGTCGAGTTCGTGAGCCCGATCGACGGCTCGGTCCTTGGCTCGAGCAAGATCTATGTTGGGGTCGAGGGCGAGGCTGGCCAACCGGTCGAGCTCCTCCGGGGTGGAGAGGTACTCCAGAGTGGGACGATCAGACCAGATGGGGTCCATGACTTCATAGCGGTTGGTCTCGAAGAGGGGTTGAATCTCCTCGAGGTCAGGATGAAGAATTCGTGGGGCAATGAGCGGTCGGATACGATCGCGGTCCATCGTTCTGGTCGTCCGGCGAAGTTCGAGGTCCTCCATACCCTCGATATCATACGAGCCGAGTCTCCCACCGCCGATACGATCCTAGTCCGGCTTTTAGATGAGTGGGGGGTTCCCGTTGTCAACAGCCCAGGTGTGAGTGTCCACTTCACCGGGGTCAGGGTCGAGGGTGAGGGTGGGAGTGGGAGGAGTGTCCGGCTCCAGCCCGATGAGGCGGGGTGGCTGAAGGTCGTTGTACGGGGTGGTGATGAGGTTGGGCGCGGTCTGATAGCTCTGACTGCGGGTGACGCCGAGTTCAGGCAGCCACTCCAGGTCCTTGCTCCGGTGCGGCCTCTAATCGCAACGATGTCGGGTCGGCTCGGCTTCGGCGCGACTGAGGATGGTAACTATGCCTCGATCACCGCTCGTGGAGCACTCGATGAGATCACCTCTCTCACCCTCAGTTTCGATTCTAGACGTGGTGAGGAGGGGAGCGCATTCCGGCGGAGCTATGACCCCCTCGACGAGTCACTCTACCCGACGATCGGTGACCGGAGCGAGCGTCGTGTTCTTGCTGGTGAGACCGAGCTCTTCAGTGCGAAGATAGAACGGGGGCTCGATTGGGTCGCTTTTGGTGATATCAGGACGGAAGGTTTTTCTGGCTCGGGCGAGCTCACCAAGTACGACCGTGCCTTCTCGGGGGTGGCGAGTCGTCTGAGTGCTGGCCCCCTCACCTTCCATGGCTTCGGTAGTATGACGAGCCAATTCCTCGAGGAGGTCCAGGTCCGGGGTGAGGGGAGCTCGGGCCCCTATCGGCTGGGTGGCAGAGTCAGGCCAGGCACCGACCGGATCGCGATCGAGGTGCGCGCGAGGGAGAATGCGGCGCGAGTCCTCTCTCGGACCGAGCTGGTTAGGTACAGTGATTACCAGATCGATTATGAGAGTGGGGATATCCTCCTGAGTCGTTTCCTGCCCTCGACCGATACGCACGGGAATCCAGTCTATCTCGTGGCAGTGGTCGAGAGACTCAATGCTGATGAACGCCACTGGGTCGGCGGACTCCGGGTCGAGTTCGATGCGACCGAGACCCTGGGTGCAGCGCCAGGCGACTCGGTAGGGATAGCGCTCTTCGGTGTCAGGGATGGTGCCGATGAGACCCTAGCTTCTCCAGGTCTCTCTGGTTCGGACCTGATGGGCGGTGAGTTCTTTGCCCGGTTCGGCAAGTCGAATGTTGGTGCGGAGATCCTGCAGGCGAGCTCTGACTCATCGGGTCTCGCTGGTCGGCTCTCGGTCGATTGGGAGGCGATCCCCGACCGTAGTCGGCTCCGCGCTGAATGGTTGAATATCGGGAGTGGATTCTCACAGCGTCAGAACCCCCGTCTCCGGGCAGGCTTACAGGAGATCAGGCTGGGTGGTGATCTCAAGTTGAGTGAGAGTTTCGATCTCTATCTCGAGCACGACCGCCAGAACTTCCGCGATTTCAATACTGAGCGCGACCACAGCCGTGCTCGGTTAGCTCATACCCGTGGCGAGCAGAACTACTCTTTGGAGAGTGGCCTCCTCCGTGAGACCCGTGATGGGATCTCCCGTGGCAACACCCTCCTCACCAGGGCGACTGCGACCCTCTCCCCCGCAGTCTCCCTCTGGGCAGAGAATAGGCACCAGTTGAGTGATGTGGATGAGGGAGGCTTGGGCTATGAGTCGCATGGCCAACTCGGCGCCGGGATGAGTCTCCGCTTCTTGGAGCGGTTCAGACTCGATGGCCAGTATAGGCGTATCGGTGCTGAGGACCCCTTCACCGTAACCTCACTCACCCTCAATATCGACTCATGGAAGGGTGGCAGGGTCTGGGGCGGGTTAGAGGGTGCAGGTGGCAGCCGGCAGGGTGCAGGGGTGAACCTCGGGTGGAACCAAGAGATCGATCTCGTTGCAGGTTGGTCACTCAGCTCGCAGTTGGAGCGGAGGTTCGGGCTCGATGGAGTCGATGTCTCCGATCCGATCCGGGCACTACCCTTCCCGCAGGATGAGCGGAATAGGACGAGTGGTGGTTTAGGCCTGACCTGGCGCGGGAGGGGAGGGGACACCTTCACCGCGCGCGGCGAGATGATCGATGGCGAGATCACTAGTGGATACCGGATCGAATCAGTCGGTGACATCAGCCTCGGGGATGATCTGGCCCTCTTGATGCGTCATGATTGGCTGAAGCAGGAGAGGACGCGCGGTTCATTCGTGGGTGAGGAGCGGAGAGAGCAGTCTCTCCTCGGACTCGCTTTCCGGCCGACTTCATCGAATACGTTGAATGCGCTGGCTAAGGTCGAGTGGCGCCGTACCCTGCGGCCAGATGACTACCGTGATCCCTTCCTCGCCGGTGACAATGCGCGTCTGATCGGATCGACCGACCTTGCCTGGCTTCCAGGTGGGGATACAGAGATGCTCTTCAGGTATGCGATCCGCGGCGGGACCTACTCGAATCTGACCTTTGGTGATCAGGAGGTACGGAGCACCGCGCACTTCTTCGGTGCCCGAACTGAGCGTCCCCTCTTTGGTAGGGTCTCGGGTAGGCTCGATGGTCGCTTTATGAGCACGAAGTCGAATGAGATCTCTCGCTGGAGTCTTGCTCCCTCCCTGGTCATGGATCTCTCTGAGTTTGAGGTAGAGGTCGGATACCGGTTCGGTGATCTGAAGGATATCGATTTCGGCGGCCGTGGTGGCCTAGGCTTCTTCGTCTCGGTGGGTTTGCGGATGACAGAGAAGGGCGCCTCTCGGATAGCCGACTTCTGGGTGAGGAGATGAGTGAACCCGCCTTATGCGGCGGGTCCATTGATTCCGATGAGCTCATCGATGAGAGAGTTGAGTTTGGCCGCTGGCATCGCGCCACTCTCCCTCTTCACCTCGTGGCCTCTATTGAAGAAGATGAGAGTAGGGATCCCACGGATCGAGTAGCGCACCGCCATCGTCGGATTCCGATCGGTGTCGAGCTTGGTGATGAGGATTTCCCCGGCGCGGTCGGCTGCAACCTCATCGAGGATCGGTGCCATCATCTTACATGGTCCACACCAATCGGCGTAGAAGTCGACGAGTACCGGGACCTCACTTTCCGCGACCACCTTTTCGAGGTTCTGGTCTCCGACGACGACAGGTCGATCTAAGAGGAGTGGACGGTCACACTCCCCGCACTTGGGCCTATCAGCGATCCTGGTGAGGTCCACCCGATTCAGCCCATCACAGAAGGGGCAGGGCACGACTGCGGTCGGTATCTTATCGTTCATCTTCTCTACTCGGTCTATTTGAAGTGTGTAGATAGGCCCGGCCCCAGACGATGAGACCGGGCCTCCAGCTAATATACCTAGTTCAGGGTTGGGTAGCCCTCCTTCTTCCAGGCATCATAGCCACCTGCGAGATTGGCCACCCTCTCGATCCCTCTAGCGCGGAGGAGGCTCGCCCCGACAGCTGATCTGCCACCACCCTGACAATAGAGGACGATCAGCCTATCGGCTGGGAGTTCCTCGATCCTATCGGTTAGGTATCCCAATGGGATATGGAGGAAGAGATCTCTCCCATTCGTCGTACCATTCGTCAGGCTGCCATTATCGAGTTCGTTCTGGCCGCGCACATCGATCACGGCTAGCTCCTCGTCCCTCTCCTCCAGGACCGCTGCAAGCTCGGCGGGTGAGAGTTCGTCGAGGGCCGTAGTCTGACGTCCGGTCTTGGTCCATGCTTCGATCGCCTCGGAGATCCCGATCGTGCCGGCGACCTGATCGAGCCCCACGAAGGCCAGGTCACGGACAGCCTGATCGATCTTTGAGTCAGTGAGTGCGGGATCCTGGTCATCGACGATCAGGTAGAAGTCGCGCCCATACTCGATCAGCCAACCGGCCCAGGTGTTGAATGACCGATTCAAGGGAATATTGATCGTCCCTGGGATCTGCTCAGCTCCATACTGGGACTCGAGCCGGGTATCGACGAAGAGCGCCCCCTCATCTATCAGCTCGAGGAAGCGAGTCCCACTCAGTGCCTCTGGCCTCTGGAACCCCTCGAGTATTGCGGGGCCCTCCTTATTGACCCTCTTCATCTCGGCGAAGTACTTCGGAGGCTCGGGCTGACCACTGAGAACCGCTTCGATGAACTCATTCTCGTCCTCTATTTGGAATGCCCAATTGAAGAGGCGCTCGTAGCCGACAGTACTGTGCGGTATCGAGCTGAGTCCCTTCCCGCAGGCAGATCCAGCGCCATGTCCTGGCCAGATCTGTAGCCAGTCGGGCTGTTCCTTGAAACGTTGCAGACTATGGAAGAGCCGTCGCGCCCCTGGCTCCATCGTTCCCTCGACACCTGCCGCCTTCTCGAGGAGATCAGGCCGACCGATATCCCCGACGAAGACGAAGTCACCGGTCAGCGCCCCGATCGGCCGGTCCGCCGCGGCGCGGTCGGTCACCAGAAAGGTGATATGCTCAGGTGTATGTCCAGGCGTTGCGATGACATCGAAACGGATATTACCGATATCGAAGTGGTCACCATCTCGCAGGAGGACAGTCGGGAACTCATCTACGAAGGCGTACTTCCAATTCTCATCCCCTTCGTCGGAGAGATAGACCGTAGCCCCTGTCCGGGCAGCGAGCTCACGGAGCCCTGAGACGAAGTCAGCGTGAATATGTGTCTCTGTGAGGTGGGTGATCTCGAGCCCTTCGGCCTCTGCCGCATCGATATACTGCTGGGTGTCGCGGTGCGGATCGACAACGACCGCCTCCCCAGTGGCAGCGCAGCCGATCAGGTAACTTACCTGAGCGAGCTTCTCATCGTAGAATCTCTCGAGGATCATAGTGCCTCCTTCATTGGTAGGGGCGGATTCCCGCCCAGGATAATATCGTCTTCAATAAACCCCAGGTCCACACTAGTCGTATAGGCACCGTGAGTCTCCTCTTGGGAAAGGGTGAAGACACCCCGGTTCTGGTAGAGGAGCCAGCTACCCATCACCACCAGGAAGATGGCGAAGGCTCGCTGGAGGGCCCGTTGCGGGATGTGGTGTACCAGAGCCGATCCGAGTGTGGTCCCCAGGATCGCTACCGCCGTGAAGCCGAGGATGAAACCCCAGGCGATCTCGACCTGTCCCAGGTACCCGTAGAAACCCGCAAATGATTTGAGTGCGATCACGAGGAGTGAAGTTCCCACCGCAACCCTCATCGGCACCCGTCCTAGGAGGACGAGTGCGGGAACGATGAGGAAGCCACCCCCAACCCCGACCAAGCCCGTCAGCACACCCACCGCAATCCCCTCGGCTGTGATCAGACCGAGAGGCATCCCCTGGTCCCTCCTCCCGGCAGCCCGACTCGCGGTACGAACCTCTGGAGGCTCGCGTCGGCCACGGAACATGAAGTAGGCGGCGAGGAGCATGACGAGGGCGAAGAGGGCCAGTTGAGCCGCACCGGTGAAGAAGACCGCGAGCCGTGCGCCCAGGTAAGTCCCGACCATCGCAACGATACCGAAGATCAGTGCAACACGGAGGTCAAGATTTCCAGCTCGCCAGTGAGAGGCTGCGCCGAAGAGACTCGTCGTGCCGACGACGGCAAGGCTCATAGCGATCGCCTCCTTAGCATCGAAGCCAAGGATATAGACGAATATCGGGACCGTCAGGATCGAGCCACCTCCCCCGAGGATGCCGAGGGAGAGTCCGATCAGAGCAGCGAGGCTGAGGCCGAGGAGGACCATCTCCTTACCTCAACTCGCGCAGGTCGTAGCAGTGGGTGCCTCCCGCAGAGAGGACCTTCGGACCCCCACAGGTGCCGACCCATCCTTCAGGGCCTGCACCATCGCCTCGACATCGCAGGTCGCAGGACGGTTATAGGGCAATTTCGAGAGGAGCATAGCCATCCCGCAGGTATCGGTGATCCCCGCGAAGACCAATCCACTACCGATAAAGGTAGGGAGGAGGGCAAAGAGGGGGTTGACCAATAGGGCGAGGAGCCCACCGAGAGCTGCAAGAGAGCCAGCGGCGATCCTCACCTGCCGCTCGAGGGAGATACGGTCACGACCGCGCTCGACACTGAGGCCAGAGCCAAGCCACGCCGTCATACCACCCTTCAGGACATGTAGATTGGGCATGCCACTATCCAGGAGGGCAGCCTCAGCCCGCTGTGCACGTTGCCCCGAATTACAGATCAGGACGATAGGGTCCCGGACCTGCGCGCGGAGCTCAGGGCCATGCTCATTGAGTCGATCGAGGGGGACATTGTAGGCCCCCCGGATCCGGACCGATTCATATTCACCTGGAGTCCGAACATCGAGGAGACGGATCCCCGGCCTCTCCTCGAGTAGCTCCGCGAGGTCTCGTGCCTCGATCACGCGTGGAATCAATGCTTCGGCCATCATTCTCCTTCAGGTATAGGCTATCGAAGACCTGGGCACCTCCCAGTCTCGCAAACTGGATAACTATACAGTAATTCGTGGCCGAGGTCAAGGGGGGTCAGGGTGTGGCAGAGTGTGTGCAGACAGGGTGATTGGTCCGTGGAGGGGTGTTTTGTCTGGCCATTGCTTTTGGCTCCTTTTGGGTGCATCTGTGGGGTGTCATGCGGTCTCTCTGTTATTGGGCATATCTCTTTGGATCCCTCTGGTTTTGGGGGTGTTCTGGTTCGGACCTAGGCCCAGGCGATCTAGGTGCGTACGAGTTGTCGATCTACTCTGGTGATGGTCAGGGGGGTCGAGCTGGTTTTCCGTTGTCTGATTCTCTAGTCGTTCTCGTACGTGATCTCAGTGGTTCTCCCCTCGAGGGTGTTGCGGTCGATTGGGAGGTACGCGGTCAGCCTCTCTCTGGCGGTAATGTTGTCCGTGGTGTGGTGAGTCCTACCCGTTCGTTCACTGATATCGAGGGTTTGGCCTCGGTTTCTTGGCGATTGGGTTCGGTAGCGGGCCGCAATCGTGTGAGTGCGGTGGTTCGTGGGCTAGGCTCTGTCGATTTCGAGGCATTGGGCAGGCCTGGTCCCCCGACTTCCCTCGCTCTCCGTTATGGTGATGAGTCAATCGACACCTTCGAGCTTGCGTTGGGTGATACTCTTCGTCTGACGGCGTTGGTGACCGATCATTTTGGTAATCGTAACTCTGGGGTCAGGGTCGGGTGGTATTCGGGTGATGAGGGGGTTGTGAGTGTCGACTCCTCTGGTCTCGTTCGTGGTGTAGGTCCTGGTTCGAGTGAGATTTCGGCTCTAGTTGGGATCCCTGGTACTGGTGATACACTTCGTTCGGAGGTGGCTATCAGGGTGTTTGTCCCTGGCCGTCTAGAGATAACTGGGATAGAGCCAGAGGTCCTCGTTCCAGGTGGTGCTGCGATCCTGAGTGGTTCTGGATTCAATCCTGATCCGGCTAAGAATATCGTTACGGTTGGGGGACACAATGTTGCGGTGCGCTCAGCGAGTCGGGATCGGCTGGTGGTGGTCTTACCACCTTCGTCGGCATTTGGTTGTGAGGCGACCGGTCCAACGCGGGTCGTGGTACGCGTATTGGGTAGTAGTGCTAGCTATCGGCAGCGGTTAGCGGTTGCGAATCGACTTCCAGAGCTAGGGCGCGGGGACTATCTGAATCTAGTAGATCCCAGGAGTGTGGAGTGCAATGAGCTTCCTGCTGGCGGTCGATATCTGATCAGTATCTATAGTACGGCGCGTTCCTCGACGGCGACCTCGTCTTTCGTCCTGACTGGTGGTGATCGTGTTGCGGCTAGTGACATCGCCTCTGCTGAGGTGAGTTCGGACCTAGTTGGGATGGGAGGGGATGGGGCTGAGGTGAGTGACCGTGCGGGTGGGCATCTAGAGCTCTTGGAGGCGAATATCGAGTTGCTCGAGCGTTTTGGGGGGGAGCCTAGCCCGGTATCCAGGGGCGAGGGGGGCTCGGGGCCACTCGCCTCCCTTGCGCCCCGGCCCCTCATTCCTGGTACGATCCTGCAGGTCCGTGTTCCCGATATACGTGGCGATCTCTGTGAGGATTATAGGCTCGTCCGGGCTCGGGTGGTCTATGCAGGGAGTAGGGGAGTGATCTTGGAGGATCGTGCATCTCCCCTAGCTGGGTCGCTGGATGAGTTGTATCGAGCTCTTGGGGATGAGTTCGAGGAGGTAATGTACCCCTTGATCGAGGAGTATTTTGGGGACCCACTAGCCTATGATGCTGGTCTAGGTGGTGGTGGCAAGGTCCTGATGCTTTTTTCTCCAGAGGTAAATCGTTTTGGCAATGTCGCTGGCTTTGTGACGAGTGCTGACCTGATTGCTCGGAGCCGTTGTCCCTCTAGTAATGAGGCTCAGATCTTCTACGCCATCGTCCCCACTGATGCTGCCTCCCGGTCTGGCTCTCGGAGTGTCTCTGGCTGGTACCGCTCGATCCGATCGACAGTGATCCATGAGGTCAAACATATTACGAGCTTTGCTGAGCGCCTCTCCCGTGGGGGTCGGGTCTTCGAGGAGAGCTGGTTGGAGGAGGCGACGGCACGTATAGCCGAGGAGCTCTGGGCGCGAACTATCTTTGGTTATAGGCAGGGTGGACGGACTGGCTATGAGTCGAGCCTCTACTGTGAGATTCGGTCTGGTACATCCGAGTGTCAGGATGCTCCATTGGTGATGCTGACGCATTTTACCGTTCTTTCGGAGTATCTCCGCTCGACGAACACTCTCTCGCCTCTGGGTCGGGCCCGTGAGAATGATTGGAGTTTCTATTCTAGTGGCTGGCACCTGGTCCGTTGGGCGATCGATCATCATGCGGATCGTGAGGCCCGGTTCCTCAGGGAACTGACTCATGAGACGAGATTGAGTGGTGTGGAGAACCTCGTTGCGCGGACCGGGAAGTCTTTTGCCGAGCTCATCGGTCCGTGGTCGCTGAGTCTCTATTGGGATGAGCCGACGGCCTTTGGGCTCTCGAACCCGAGTTGGGACATGTACGATATATATCGGGGGCTGAACCGAGATCTGTCTGGTGGCCGTGGAGAGGTCTATCCACTCATTCCCAGGTCGGTCGAGTTTGGCTCATTTCGGGTAGGGGTGAATAGGTTGCAGGGAGGTTCATCGATTCTGATCTCCCTCTCTGGGGTGGGGGATGGACCTCAACTCCTCCGGCTCGAGGGTGGGAGTGGTGGCCCGCCGCCGGAATCGTTGCGTATGGCGATCTTGAGGGTGGAGTGATGATGGTAGGTCTCCGTGCCCTCTCGGTCGTTCTGTTAGGCTGGTTCGTTGCCTGTGCCTCTATTGGGCACCCGGAGAGGGGAGAGGGCGGTTCCTTGCGTGGTAGGGTAGCGATAGTTGGTTCGGATCCGACATCTCTCGTCGTCCTCCGCACTCCAGAGTTGGGTGACGTGGTTTTGCGGGGCGATCCGCTTCCCGCCCTACGTAATCTCTCTGGCCTCGAGATCGAGGTGACGGGTAGCAGGGGCACGCGGGTGGAAATGGGTGCGAGCTACTTCGTTGTGACTGGTTTCAGGGTTTTGGCACTCGACGGTGTGCCGGCAGTCGACGGTCTCCTCGAGGAGGAAGAGGGGGGCTTCTACCTTCGTAGTTCGGGTGGTGAGCGGATCCAGCTCGCACTCGCAGGGATTCCGGGTGCCCTGGTGTCTCATATTGGGGATCATATTTGGGTGGCTGGAGATCTGGACCGGGGTATCGAGGCCTTTGGTCTGATCTGGTCGGGTGGGTTTTGGGGTGATAGTCGTTGAATATCCTCCCTTGATCATCGACGATATCATCCTTGTCTAACAGACAACAGATGCTATACTGCCCGACCATTCCGGTTTGATAGCCGGGGCCCCGTTACGCCGTTCCTGGCGATAACCTGTAGTTACACAAGACCTTACGGTTCTGTCTAGGAGAACCGCATGCTATACCTCCGTAGAGGTTGGACCTTAGCAATCGTCCTGATTGCCGCATGGACAGGTATATCCTGCTCGAGTGAGGTGCTACCGCCATCGGACCCGCAGGCGAGTATCGAGTTGAGCGCCCGGTTCGATGCGAAAGTCGTGGATCGGGGTTGGGTCGAGGAGTTGGTGATCACGATCTCGGCGGCGGATATCCCGGTCCCCTTGGCTTTCAATATCCCAGTGACCGATGGTACGGCCTCCGGGGTGATCAGTGCTCCGGTCGGCCTCGATCGTCTAGTGGAGGCCGCGGCCTTTGGCCTCGATGGGCAGGAGACTTACCGGGGTTCTACTCTGATCGATCTGGAAGAGGGAGAGAATCCACCGGCACGGATCACGATGTATCCTGTAGCTGATTCGAAGTGAGGACGAAATGCGGATTCTCTCATTGGCTCATCTCATCTGGGTTCTCGCCCTAGTCGGTTGTGTGGTGGAGAGGACTGCGCCCTCCGAGGATGATCCGGGGAGTGAGCCTCCAGTGGATGAGGTGCCGACCGAGGTCCAGTTTACGGTAGAGGCCTCGATAGGTGGTAATACTATCGAAGAGGCGGCTCTCGAGGTAAGTGGTCCTGGGATCGCACGTCCTATCGTACAGAATCTCGTCTTAGAGGATGGCGTACGTGCCTATACTACTGTGATGGTCCCCGTCGGTAGCGCACGCACCTTTACGGTCCGGGGTTATGCGGGCTCTGCGATCGAGACACATCGTGGATCGGCGACGATCGATATCGACCCCGAGAGTTCGGGGTTCTTAGAGATCGAGCTAGAGAGGTTGCTGGGTGAACTCCCGATAGAGGTGGGTATCGGAAGTTATTCACTGACTCTGAGTCCTGTGCTCGACACCCTTGCGGTTGGTGAGTCTCTCGAGTATGAGGTCGTTGTCCTCGATCTAGATGGTGCTGAGATGGATCCAGAGGGCGTCGTCTGGGACTCATCCAATCCGGCCGTGGCGGGGATAGATGAGAGTGCGTGTCGCGCTAGGCAGACAGCGTGGCAGTACTGAGATAGTAGCCAGCTATCGGGGTGCCGTCGCTACTGCGCTCCTGGTGGTCGAGTGATGTCCGGCCTCGTCCTAGAGGGTCTGAGGAGAGTGATCCTCACCTCGAGGGGAGTCCGGACGTCGGTATCCCTTCTGTTCGCTGGTGCTCTCGCCATGGGAAGCTGTATTGTCGAGGCGCCCTCTGATCCGGTGATACGACCGGGTGTTGTCCCGCTGATGATCAGAGCGGATGTGGGGGAGTTGGAGGTAGTCTCGATCGAGGTCGAGGTCAGCGCTCCTGGTATCGAACCGATCTCATTCGGGTTAGAGGTCAGCGGTGGTATAGCGTCTAAGGAGATCGAGTTATCGGCTGGCCCTGGTTGGTCTATCGAGGCGCGCGCCTTCGATCGCATTGGTATCGTGACTCATCGAGCAAGTGCGCACTTCGACCTCTATGAAGGCGAGAATGACCCACTAAACCTCTTGCTCGAACCGATCATTGGGAGTCAGGCGATCGGGATCTCGATCAGTGATCGGGTGATAGTCGTCACCCCGGCGACAGGTCTGATTGGGCTCGGTGACACCTTGCGTCTGATCGGCACGATCATCGATCTCAATGGAGATACACTTCCCGGTATGATCGAGTGGGCCTCTCTGAATCCTGCCCGGGCCTCGATCGATAGTACTGGTCTGGTCCAGGCACGACTCCCCGGTCTCGTCGATCTCGTGGCGACACATGCTGGCTTGGCGGTCCATCTCCCCTTTGAGGTCGCAGCTGATTCGGTGGTCGACCCTGGAGCAGGATCAGTTGATAGCTCGCCTCCAGAGTTGCTCGGTCTAGAGATCGAGCCGCGAAGGGTAGATGTAGATACAGGGACGGCGGTTGTCGGGGTGAGGGTGTCGGCTGCCGATCGCTCGGGTATCAATCGTATAATCGTCATCGTCTCGAGTCCCAGTGGGGAGCAACTCCAGCGTTGTGAATACGATGACTTGCCAGCGCCTCGACCCCGTCGGGGCAGTTGGACCTGTCAGCTCACCATCCCAGAATATAGTGAGCCTGGTCTCTGGTTCATCCAAAAGCTAGAGATCTGGGATACGCAGGGGAACCCCCTTTCTCTGGGCCCCGATGAACTGGAGGCGCTCGATCATCCCTACTCCTTCGAGGTGATCGGCTCACGTGTAGATAGCATGGCGCCAGAGTTGGTCGATCTGGTGATCACCCCTGACACACTCGACCTGAGGGGTGGTGGAGCAGATGCCGAGGTAGTGGTGTCCGCTACCGATGATGGTTCAGGTGTAGGTGAGATCCTTCTCACCTTTTGGAGTCCGAGTGGTATCTCAGCGCCCCTCGGCTGTCGGATCATCGTTGATGAGCCAGCTAAGAGTGGGCGTTGGACCTGTGTAGTCTCCTTTCCACCGCTGGTCGAGGGAGGGAATTGGGAGCTGAGCCTCATCCTCTACGATCGGGTGGGCAACATACTACAGATGACAGGAGATGACCTTCGAGAGGCTGGGCTTCCCTCTGGGCTAGAGGTGATAAGTGAGGGGGTGGATACGATCCCCCCCGAGTTGACGGGCCTGAGCTTCACCCCGATGAGTGTCGATCTCCGGGATGGTGCTGCTGAGGTCGAGGTCAGGGTGAGTGCCACCGATGAGGGGATCGGCGTGCAGTATATTTCTCCGACCTTCGTCAGTCCAAGTGGTGAGGAGCCGGCCTTCTGTATGATAGTCGTTCGGCCCAACGACGCGCAGGTCCATGGTGGGAGCTGGAGTTGTATGGTAGTGATCCCCGCTGGTGCGGAGGGTGGGACCTGGCTCCTCGTGGAACTCTATCTAAGCGATCATCTAGGGAATGTGCGAGAGGTGGGCGCAGATGAGTTGCGGGCTGAAGGGTACCCAGTCGAGCTCGAGGTGATCAGTCGGTAGGGTGAGGGAGTTGGAGGAGATATAGGAAGAGGGGTTGGCAGATCGCCAACCCCTCTGGTTTTAGTCGCTTTCTGGGGATCCTATTCCCCGGTAGGCGTCTTGGGTTGTGGCAGTGCGCGCGGTAGTTGTGGGTGTGCGATCATCGGGAACTCACCGGTTAGCGATTCGAGGTAGGCGACGACAGCGTCGACCTCCTCGGGGGTGAAGCGCCTCTTGAGCTGGCTCCAGCCCATGATCGAAACGGCCTCGTGGAGGGTTTCTGCGCTCCCATCGTGGAAGTAGGGTGCAGTGAGTGCGACATTCCGCAGGGGCGCGATCCGGAAGACATACATATCCTCTTCACGTCCGGTGACGGCCGCGCGTCCGATATCATCGGAGCCCTCAGCATGCGTGAAGGCAGCGAAGCCCTGGCCACCGAGGAGGACGCCATTGTGGCAGCTAATGCAGCCCGCATTCTGGAAGATCTCGAGCCCCTCCTTCTGCTTTGGTGTGAGGGCATCGGTCTCCCCTGCGAGGTAACGATCGAAGGGTGCTCCAGGGGTGATCAGTGTCCTCTCGAATGCTGCGATCGCATTCGCGATATTGTCGAAGGTCAGCGGATCTGCCTCGTCGGGGAAGGCCTCCACGAAGAGTGGCTCATAGCCGACCTCACGTAGTCGCTCGACAGCCTCCTCGGGGGTGAGATCCATCTCGACATGCGCCTGGATCGGTCCCTTCGCCTGTTCCTCGAGGGTCGGTGCCCTGCCATCCCAGAACTGGGCGGCGAGGAAGGCAGCGTTGAAGACGGTCGGGCTATTCCGTGGTCCTGTCCTTCCGCCCTCCCCGATCGCGACCGCACGTGCATCGACGCCCCCGGCACCGACGACGTGGCAGGTATTACATGAGATGATCCCGGAGCGGGATAGTTTCGGTTCGAAGAAGAGTTTGTGCCCGAGGTCTATCTTCTCAGGGGTCCCTGGGTTCTCCTCGGGGTGTTCGGCCTCCTCTGGGAGTGGCTGGAAGAGGGGTGAGACCCCATCCGGCCGTGCGCCCTTCATTGCGAGGTCACCATCGGAGCTGGAGGGTCCGCAGGAGGCGACGCCGATCATGGCCAGTGCACCGAGCAGGGTCCACCAGCGCTTCGTCCCTCCATTAGAAAGTATCGTCATTATTATAACCTCCGCATCAAGGGTAGTGCCCCATGCCGCGCCGGCTGACGGGCCCGGGGAGGTATAGTGCGGTGTCTCGTTATGGAGTCCACCGGTAGGTCCACCAGAGGGATGATAAGTAAAGCTACCGATTCTCGATAGTCCGAAGGTACCCTACAAGGGTAATCCAGTCTCTCCCGACACAAGATCCTCCAGATGCCTACAGCGGTGAGATCTGATCGGCCCCATCTTCGTTCCTAGGCCCGAGTGGTGCAGTCGAGCCTCAGTCGATGGAGGGGCTTGGGTAGGCATCATCTTCGGGTTTGGCAGCCCCTGTTCATTTTATTTGGTGAGGGTTATAGAGGATGAAGGCATTCGTGATGAAGCGGATCGGTGAGGTCGGGTTCATGGACAAGCCCGTACCGGAGCCAGGTCCGAATGACGCACTGATTAGGCCGACGAAGGGTCTGGTCTGCACCTCCGATATCCATACGGTTCATGGCGCGATCGGTGAGCGGAAGGATCTCACCTTAGGTCATGAGGCGGTTGGTATCGTCGAGAAGGTTGGTGAGTTGGTCAAGGACTTCAAGCCTGGCGATCGTGTGGCGGTTGGTGCGATCACCCCTGATTGGGGCTCGCTGGAGGCTCAGGCTGGTCATTCCTCTCAATCTGGTGGTCCACTAGGTGGGTGGCAGTTTGCCAATGTCCGAGATGGGACTTTCGCGGAGTATTTCATAGTCAATGAGGCCGATGCGAATATGGCCCATATCCCCGAGGGTGTGTCCGACGAGGTCGCAGTCTATACGGCGGATATGATGAGCACCGGGTTCATGGCTGCCGAGAATGCGCAGATCCCCAGTGGTGGAACGGTCGCGATCTTCGCTCAGGGTCCAGTTGGGCTAATGGCGACGGCAGCTGCTCGTCTCCTCGGCGCCGGATTAATCATCGCTGTCGAGTCGGTGCCCGCTCGGCAGGAGCTGTCGAAGAAGTATGGTGCCGATGTCGTCGTCGACTTCACGAAGGGTGATGTAGTCGAGCAGATAATGGAGTTGACCAATGGTGAGGGTGTCGATGCCGCGATCGATGCACTCGGTGATACGAAGGTCCTCGCTGACTGTGTCCGCGTAGCGAAGCCGGGCGCTAAGATCTCCAACGCTGGTTACTATGGCAAGGGCGAGTATGTCTCGATCCCACGTGAGGAGTGGGGCGTCGGGATGGCGGAGAAGGATATTGTGACAGGGCTGTGCCCCGGTGGTCGTCTGAGGATGGAGCGGATGCTGAGGCTCCTCGAGAATGGTCGGATCGATCCGACTCCGATGACGACGCACACCTTCGACTTCGATGAGTTGGAGGAGGCCTTCAGGTTGATGGAGACGAAAGAAGATGGAATCATCAAGCCGTTGATAGTCTTCTAATTCGTTGCCATAGGGACCCGGCCCCATCAGCTCCTCCCATTTGGATGTACAGGGAGGGACTGATGGGGTCTTTCTATCCTCTCTGCGGTGGCGGGTCCTTTCGCGCAGCTATCGGAGTGTCTCGACTCTATCGAAGCGCAGGTTCAGGACCCGGCCTCCAGAGGCGCGGAAGCCATCGACCCTACCCCCCTGATCGCGTGTGAATTCTATAGTCCGCATCTGGATGGCGCGGGCCATGAAGTGGTCATTATCGATCGGACTCAGGACCAGATCAGGGTGTCTCTGGTGCCGCATGATGAGTTCATCCCCCTCGACCCTCAGGTGGTAGGTCGTCTCGAGCTCTGGGCTATAGTAGCTCCCCTCGTACTCCCTCAGCTCAGTATTGGTGAAGACGACGTCGTCCGGATCCTTACTGTGCTCTGATCGTGGTTGCGCAGCGACCTCTATTGGAGGCTCCATCTGGTCTTCGAGGAAGACCTCCGCGACCCTGCGAGCGGTGCCAGCGGAGTTGAAGGTGCTCGAGTTGCTAAAGACGATGATACCGAGCTGGTAATCGGGGAAGTGGAGGAGGTGTGTGCGGAAGCCGGCGTCGGAGCCGCCATGTCCAACTGTGCGTAGGCCACGGTATTCATCGACAGCTAGTCCGAGCCCATAGGGTACGGTATCGCCACTGGTCAGGATGGCGCGCTCGCGGAGTTCGGTCCAGAGTTCGTCGTCCCCGATCGTGGGGCCCTCGAATTCGGCGGTGATCCAGCGAGCGAGGTCTTCGACGGTAGTGAAGAGGCTGGTCGCGCCCCGGTTCGCATAGTTTAGGGGCGCCTTCCGCCACCTGATCCTCCTCTCATTCGTCGCACTCCAACTCCCCTCGAGTGGCGCATATGAGTACGCTCTGCCCGGCACGATTCGGGTGTGGTCCGAATGGACATGAGTCCGGTGCATACCGAGTGGTAGGAAGACGCGTTCCTCGAGGAAATCACCGAGGGGTTGCCCCGAGACTCGTTCGACGACCTCGGCGAGGAGTGAGAACCCCATATTCGAGTAGAGGTGTCTCGTGCCCGGTGTGAAGTTGAGCTCGCGCTGGCGCATCATCATCCGCATGATCTGGTCGTGGGTGATGACGTCGTCCATCCTCCACCCGGCCATCACCATGAGTTGCCACTGGTCGCGTATGCCGGAGGTATGGTTCGCGAGTTGGCGGAGGGTGAAGGTATGGCCGAGATCTGGGAGCTCTGGGATATGGTGATCTACCTCGTCTTCCCAAGAGAGTTTTCCCTCGCGGGCGAGGAGTCCGACTGCGAAGGTGGTGAAGTGTTTGGAGATCGAAGCGATATGGAAGATGGTGGTCGGAGTGATTGGGATCTGGTACTCGAGCTGGGCAGAGCCGTAGCCCTGGCTATAGATGAGGCGACCATTGCGGGTGACCGCGACAGCTGCGCCTGGTCCGGCCGGGTCGTTCCAAGGTTGGAAGATCGAATCGATCGCAGCGATCTCGGCATGTGTGATTCCCTGTGCAGAGAGTGGCTGGTTAGTAGTGAGTACGGCGAGGGAGGCGAGGATCGTTACAAACGCGAATATCGTCTGAGTTCTAGTGTGGCTCATAGTTCTCACGATATTGGGTTGTCAGACCGGTGTGGTACTCTGCGGGTGGAGGCGTATTTCGGCATTCAGTGATGATGGTAGCGGAAATATAGGGTTCGCGGTCCTGGTCTGGCAATGGAGGTGGTGTGTGTGGTTATGGAGGGTAGTGCTAGTAGGTCTGATCGTATCGGTGATCGTTACTGCTTGCTCGGACTCGGGCACAGGGCTGAGGGATCGAATCCCCGCGGCGCTGACGATCCAGGGGGAGGTCCCCGATAGTAGTGCGGCTGGACAACCCCTTCCGTCACCGTTGAGGGTCCTGGTAGAGGATACAGAGGGCGAGCCTATGGAGGGGGTCGAGGTCTCGTGGGACCCGAGCTCAGGTGGTGGTGCTATTGGAAGATACGGCGTCCCCTGTGGCAGGGCTGATGGATAGTCGTTATCGAGCGATCGGTGAGTTGTATGAGCGCGAGATGCATCAGGTGATCACCGAATATTTTGGCGATCCCTTGGCCTTCGACCAGGAGTTGGACGGGGGTGGACGGATCCTCATGCTATTCTCGCCTAAGGTCAATGACTTCGGGCGAGTAAATGGGTTCGTCTGGTTCGGCGACTTCTATCCCCGTTCGCACTGTGCGGGAAGTAATGAATCGCAGATCTTCTATGCGATCGTCCCGACCGATCCAGTGCCCGGTTTTGGGTCAGGTACGATCGATGGGTGGTATCGTGCTATCAGGTCGACTGTAATCCATGAGGTGAAGCATATCACGAGTGGTGCGGAGCGCTTCTCTCGGGGAGCGCTCTTCATGGAAGAGAGTTGGCTGGAAGAATCGACGGCGCGGATCGCTGAGGAGATCTGGGGCAGGGGGGTCTTTGGCTATAAGCAGGGAGGGGCGACCAAGTATTCGGAGAGCCTCTACTGTGAGGTACGGCCTCAGTGGCCTGAGTGTGGTGATCCGCCATTGATCATGTGGAAGCACTTCGGAGCCCTCGCTGATTTCATGGAGGAGACCAATCACCTCTCGCCACTCGGGAGGATCGATGAATCCGATTGGTCCTTCTATGGGAGTGGGTGGTCTTTGGTACGGTGGGTGATAGACCACTTCGCCGCCTCGGAGCGGGAGTTCCTGCGAGCTCTGATAGGTGAGAGTGAGTCGAGTGGTGTAGTGAACCTGGTAGAACGAGCGGGTGCGGATTTCGCCGAGATCTTGGTGCCCTGGTCCCTGAGTCTCTATTGGCCATACGCTACAGGCCCCCATCTCTCGCATCCGAGTTGGGATCTCCATGATATCTTTGGTGGGCTCCATGGAGACTTCCCCGACCTCTTCCCCGGTTCATACCCCCTGATGGGCTGGAAGATGGAGTCGCCCTCCTTCACATTGGATGTGGGGCGCCTCAGTGGTGGCTCATCGGCCCTCATCGTCTTAGAGGGTGAGTCTTCTGGCACGCAGCTCCTTGGACTAACGGGCTATGGAGGTGGGGGAGTGGGGTCCCGCTGGATTCGGATCGCGGTATTGAGGATCGATTAGGTTGGTGGTATATGGATTTATCGCTGTTGGAGTTGTCTGTAGTTCCTCCGGGTCGTACCAGGCACGATGCCTTCCGTCATGCGGTCGAGCTGGCACAGGCCGCGGAGGAGTGGGGGTATCATCGGATCTGGGTCGCCGAGCACCATGGGAGTGGCTCGGTCGCCGGGCGCGCGCCGGAAGTGATGATCGCGGCGCTTGCGGCGGAGACCTCGTCTATCAGAGTGGGCTCGGGCTCGGTCTTGTTGAACCATTACAGTGCGCTCAAAGTCGCCGAGGTCTTCTGTACACTCAATGAGCTCTATCCAGGCCGGATCGATCTCGGAGCGGGTCGGGCGACTACCGGTCCCGTCCTCGATCTCGCCTTACAGCAGGATCGGAGTAAGGGATTCAGGGCTGATTCGGATGAGCAGATCGATGAGCTCGTCGCCTGGTTGGAGAATAGCTTTCCCGCACGTCATCCCTTCAGCAGGTTCCCTATACATACCCTAGAGACCCTCCCCGAGCTCTATCTCCTCGGCTCTAGCCCCTGGAGTGCACGTGCCGCTGCACGGCTCGGCCTCCGTTATGTCTTTGCCGGGTTCATCAACCAGGCGGGCACACCTAGTATCCTACGTAGCTACCGCACGAACTTCGAGCCCTGGGGTGGGCGTCCTCCCGAGGGTATGGGACCAGGTGAGCGTGGCCCGGTCAGGGTTGGGGCTCCGGAGGCGATTCTCTCGGTCCATGTAGTCTGTGCGGAGAGTGAGGAGGAAGCGCGCCGTCAACTCGCTCCGGTCCATATCCTATACAGGAATCTCGGTCGGGGTGACCTTGGGGCGCCGATCCCCGATCCCGATAGAGCGGTCGAGGAGTTGGGTGGCCTCCCATCATTGGAGAGGTATGAGCCGGGGAGTGGTGTCCCGCCGAGGTTCTTGGGTGGTACGCCAGATCAGGTAGGATCCCAGTTACGGGAGTTGGCCTCAGACCTGATGGTAGAGGAGATCATCATCCAGGACCTGGTCACCGATCCCGAGGCTCGATTGAGATCGTATCGGCTACTGAGCGAGGAGTTCGATCTCGGGTAGGCGTGGCCCAGGAGATGCGCCTAGGTAGGGGAGAGATGTGGTACGATCAGGTAGTAGTCGAGATTAGTAGATGTTTCTCCCCACCAGGCTCCTCCTCATGGGGAGCGCTCTCCTCGTGCTCTCGGGGTGTGCTTCAGCAGATAGATCAGGCCGTAGGATCCATGCCCACGACCCAGAGGTCTTCAGGGAGAGGACGGGATTCGTAACCGAGTCCGATCTCTTCGACCGTCTCCCCCGCGTCCTTGCCCGGCACGGCTTCTTCATCGTCGAGGCAGATGGCGATAGTCAGTTCTTCTTCCTCAAGACCCAGTGGCATGAGCGAGTACCCTTTGAAGATGAGCGGACGCGCGGTGCGGTGATGGCGCGGACGCGGCTCTCCTTTCGAGCGGTGAGGAATGGCAGGATGTACTCTCTCACCCTCGAGGCGCATCGGATGATAGAGACCTCATCCTCCGAAGACTGGGTCCCAACGCCGATCTATGCTGAGGCGATGGCCTATCTAGAGGAGATCGCCTCTGAATTGAGGTTGGAGTTAGCGTCGGGGATCCGACGGTTCTGATGGGGCGGCGGAAACTCGGCTGAGCGGGATGGTGAGAGCCCGGCACCTATCGACTGGTACCGGGCTCAGAATCAGAGGGCTATAGGAGGCCCCTGGTATCAGGAGATCATCTCAGAGGACGTCATCCTAGGACTGTCATCCGCAACGCGGCAGGCTGACGGGACAGCGGTGGTACTGCGGTGCGGGTGCAGACCCCTCGCGTCCTACGCCCCCGAAGGTATAGATAGGTAGCCCTAGGTTCTCGAGCTCGACCCCACTGACGGGGAAGTGTATGAGGCTCCCCTCCTGAAGTCGACCCAGCCCTCGGAAATCGAACCAGATATTGACCGACTCGATCCCCATATTCTCGAGGTTCCTCTCGTGTATCATCGCATCCCAGAGGCTCCCGCATTCGCCGGTCACCTTACGAGGCACGCAGTTAGCGTCTTCGGGCGGACCATCGATAGTGACTGGTGGGAGTCCCCCATTCGCAACACGCGTCGTATTGATCAGGGGCACCGCCTCCTCAGCCCGTCCAAGGCGTATCAGAGCCTCGGCCTTGAGGAGGTCCATCTCGGTCTTGCTGATTGTGACCTGGGGGCCTACATGCCACGAGTCGCCTGTCCCATCCCGGTGGTAGTAGTAGAATGACCACCGGTAGGTCCCCCGATCTGCGGGCCAGAGGGTATTGGCAGCGTAGCCGAAGTAGGTCCCCGGCTCATCGCCGTCGGGCCCATGGATCCGCCGGTCGGGTGTCTCGATCTTGAAGGGCATCTTATCCTGCGAAGGAGCTGCGAACCACTCCTGGAACTGGCCCGAGGTATCGGCAGGTCCGAGTGCCATATAGCTAGGCCGGATATGGTCGGACTTGAGAGTCCTCTCACGGGCCAAGAGCCGTCGGACATTGCTCTCCCATACTCCGAGCTCACCTACAGGTGCGAAGTCCGTGGTGATCCCAGCCTCGATCCGGTTCAGGACCTCTTGCCAATCGACCTGCATCCTCTCCTCCCAACTCCGTGGAGTATAGGCGAGGATGCGGGCGTAGTAGGAGTTGATGACCCTGATGAACTCGGCACTGCTCAGCTCCACCCCATTGATCCAATTCGTGCTACCTGGGATCGTGAACTCATTTGCGGCAGCGATTGCGATCGCCTCATCGAGCATCTGGAGTGCTGCGGCCTGGACCTCGGAATATGGTCTGAAATCGGTCGGATCCATCGTCTCGAGGTCATCCTCCTCGGTCACGATCAGAGCCTGATCGAAGTATTGGGCAAGGTGTCCATGTGCGATTCCCTGGACGAACTTACCGAAAGCCCGGGCTCGCGCGGTCTGGTTGGTTCCTCCCGAGGTGATCTCGAGGCCCGCCTCGATAGCGTTGAGGCCGTCATTCACATTCGAGATGATCGGGTAGACCCTGCTCCATGAGAAGCGTCCGACTGCTCCCCTCGTGTTCAGCGGGCTCGCATCGAATGGGACCCTTGGCTGGGTCGTGATATCGTGCACACCGAGGTCGAAGAATCCGCCGGTGAGGTTATCGGCGATCGCTGCAGTGGAGAGTCCTGGGTTCGTGGCCTGGACGTGGTCGAAGTATGCCTGGTATGCGGATGAGATCAGTGATTCTACATCGCCGGGGTTAGTGAGCACTCGCTCTCGATCCGGCTCATTCGGATTAGTGACATCGAGGTCCATGCAACCGCCCAGGAGGGCGGTTATCAGGACGGTAGCAATAATAGTTCGCATTTTATCCGTACTCCTAGAACCGAATCTCGAGTCCCGCGGTGATCGTGCGGAACTGCGGGTATGTGGTCAGTGCGTCGATCCTGCCGAGTGGTGTGCCCGCCTCAGGATCGAACCCCTTGTAATCGGTCCAGGTGAAGAGGTTACGTCCATTGGCGAAGAGGGTCACATTGTCGACGGTCGGTCCAGGGATCCTTTCGAGGAAGGTCGTTGGCACATTGTACCGTAGTGAGACCTCACGGAGTTTGACGTACCCCGCTGACTCTACGAACCACTGGTTGATCAGGTTCGAGGCGTAGAGGGTCGTGTAGTAGTCGGTCGTCTTCTTCTTCTCCTGTGGTTTCCCTGCCTGGTCGGTGTCGCCGCTACGGAAGTACTGATACATCCGTTGGTTGCGACGGTTGTAAATCTCGCCTCCGACCTGTGCGTCCAGGAGTGCGAAGATACTGAGTCCCTTCCAGTTGATATTGGTTGTGATCCCCCAGTTGAAGTCGGGGTTCGTGTCTCCGATCTTGCTGACTACTGAGTTACCGAGTTCATCGGTCGCGAGGATGGGCATTCCCCACTCATAGGTCTCGTCGTATCCGGTCGAGGCTGTGCCCCACTGGTGGTCTCTCCAGTCGCCATCCTGGCCGACCCATACGAGGAGGCCATCGTCATTGACCTGGAACTCTTGTGGGTTCACCCCCTCGGGGAGTTCGGAGTGTTTCTTGAGGAAGCGGGTCCCGTACATCGTCCCGAGTGTCTCGCCTTCACAGCGGTAGAAGGCGTTCGCCGTCCCGGTCCGGAAGCAGCGGCGGTTGTACTCGGTCACCTCATGTCTCGAGCGGTCGAGGACTAGCCCCATCGACCAACGGAAGCCTGGTCGCTCCATGAGAGCGGCCTCGATCGATGCCTCCCAGGTATGGCCCTCGACGGTTCCCGCGTTCTGCCACTGTGAGGTGAAGCCAAAGGCTGATGGCAAGGGCACGGCTGTGAGCTGGTCGGTCGTTTTGACCCGTGCGTGGGTCAACTGCATGGTGATCCGGTCACGGTAGATCAGGTCGAGGCCGAACTCCTGCTCGGTCGAACGTTCGGGCTTGAGGTGCCTATTTCCGAGTGTCGACTTCTCGAGTCCACCCCCATCGGTGAAGGAGTAGGTCTCGAAGCGGTCGGCGAAGTTCGGTCTCCCACCTGCGGTCCCGATCGAGTAACGGAGTTTGAACTCGGTGATATCATCGATAGACCACCAGTCCTCCTCGGCGATCCGCCATGCGGCGCTCCCCCGGTAGTAGGTATGCCAGCGCTCTTCGGGTCCGAAGAGAGAGCTCCCATCACGGCGGACCAGGCCGTCGAAGATGTAGCGGCCCTGATAGTCGAGGCTACCGATCGCGAAGAAGCCTTGTGCCTTGATCTCCTGCGTCGAGCCACTGACGTACGGTATCGTCCCTGCGTTCAGGTCGGGCACCCCTTCGACGGAGAGGCCGGAGACCCGTGTGGTGACCGACTCGTACTCCTCCTTCTCAGCGAGTGCGCGGAGGGTCAGGCGTCCGACGACATCGTTCCAGGTCCCCCGCAGCTGTGCGCTGACCGAGCCATTGAGTGCCGAGGTGAAGCCATTGACGCGCTGGACACGTCCATCCTGCCAGGCCGCGACATTCGTCTTCCGTCCACGTGGGAAGTAGAACCTCTGCTGGCGGTCGGAACGGTCGTAGCTGACATTCGCGTCGAAGCTGAACCAGCCGGTCGGTGACCAGCGGATATCACCTGAGGCGAGGGTCCTGACCCGGTCCTCGTCGTCCCGACTCGTGACGAGCTCGTAGAGGGGGTTCGGGGTCACACCCAGGGGGTCGGGCTCGAAGATATACTGGGTCCCATCGGGATCGGGCTCCCGGAGATCGACATCAGGCGCATGCTGGAGCAGCTGAAAGAAGAAGTCGCCTGGGAGGTTCTCCCGATGCGACTTCATATGGAATGCACTGACGCTGAAGGTAAGGTCCGATGCAAGTCGATGGTCGAGATTGAGTCGGAAATCATTCCGGTTATAGCCGCCATGATCGAGGATCACGCCATCCGTTTTGTGATCGGTGAAGGAGACGAAGAAGTTCGTATCCTCCGAGTTCCGTCCCATCGTGATCGAGTTGGTCAGGTAACGGCCCGGATCGAAGAAGGCATCGACATGGTTGTGGACCGGATCAGCGTAAGGCACATCTAGGAAACGCTCCCCAGCAGGTCTGAGCACCCGATCGGTCCGGGACACGGGATTCCCATTCGTATCGATGTACTGCCCATTCTCATCGACGAGGTACTGATGATGCCTCGCGAGGCTGATCTTGCGTGGGAGCTGGTTCAGACCGATCTCGCTTCTGACGGTGAACTGAGTCTTCCCCTGCTCGAGGCCAGTCCCACGTCGCGTCCTGATCTGGATCACACCATTTGCAGCGCGTGAGCCGTAGAGTGATGCTGCTGCCGCACCCTTGACGACCTCGATACTCTCGATATCGAGTGAGGAGAGATCAGCACTCGAGCGACTGAAGGTACTGGCCAGGATCACTCCATCGACGACGATGAGGGGAGTATTACCACGCGAGATACTCGTCGGTGTGCGGAGCATGACATTGATCCCCGCGCCAGGCTGGGCGGGAGTAGTCATCCGTACACCTGCAACGCGTCCCGAGAGAGCGCTGATAGCATTCGCCTGAGGGACCTGGAGGTTCTCGTCACTGACCCTCCCGATCGTGAAGGGCACACGCCTGACCGAGGTCGGGTCGGCAACACCAGTCACGACTATCTCGTCGAGAGCGAGTGCCGTCTCGCTGAGTTCGAAATCGACTGTGATCACACCACCAGCGGTGACCTGCACATTCTCTTCCGTCTTACGGGCGTATCCGATCCGCCGCGCCTCGACAGAGTAGAGTCCCGCAGGCACACCTACTAACTGGAAAGCTCCATTCTCATCTGTGATCGTCGAAAAGGAAGTTCCCGTGACGATGACCTCAGTCACTGAGAGGGGCTGGGAGGTAGTGGCGTCGACAACCCGTCCACGTATCGTCCCAGTCTGTTGGGCGAGCGCTTCTCCAACCGGGCAGAGGAGCCCGAGCGCGAGGAGCGCGGTCACTACGAGTCGCATCTAAATACTCCTCATGAATGGTATCTTCGATCCTGGTGTACTGACCGAATCGGGGACTGCCGATCTTAACCCGATCCTTATTCTGCCCGCAAGTTGTGCCTCTCTCTCCTTGACGTCCTCAGAGTGCGTAAGGTATTCTGAGCGAGTCGGATAAGGATTCTCATCAGTGAAAGGTCGGTCCGAGTATCATGCAGTCTACAAAGGGCTTCCGTCCCCTCCTGCTCCTAGTCCTCACTCTCCTCGTCACCGCCTGTGCCGGGCACCTTCCCGAGCCCTATGGCACGATCGTCCCCGACCGTGGGAAGAGGGTCGAGGCAGCCAATGGCGTTGTTTCCTCGGCGCATCCGCAGGCGAGTGAGGCAGGGCTCGAGATGCTCAGGAAGGGAGGCAATGCGGTAGATGCCGCGATCGCTACTGCCTTTGCGGTGAGTGTAGTCGAGCCCCAGATGTCGGGGCTCGGTGGTGGGGGCAGCATGGTCATCTGGTTAGAGGACGAGGGCCGCACCGAATACCTCGACTTCTATCCTGCGCAACTCGCCGAGTCCTTCCGCGGTCTGCGTCGTGACGATCCAGGCCCGAAGGATCTGCGTCGGACCGGTATCCCCGGCCAGGTCGCAGGGCTCCTCGCCGCTTTGGAGGCCTATGGCACCCTGACTCCAGCGGAGGTCCTGGCTCCCGCGATCCAGATTGCCGAGGAGGGGTTTCCGGTCAACCAGATCCTCGCGCAGATGATCGCCCGTGACTCAGCTAAGCTTTCCCGTGATCCGGGTGCGCGCCGTCTCTTGCTTCCCGGTGGCCGGCCCCTATCGGCGGGCGAGGTCCTCAAGCAGCCGGAGCTCGCGGCGAGCCTACGGGAGATTGCGAGGTTGGGGCGCGCGGGTTTCTATGAGGGACGTATTGCGCGCGCGGTCGTGGAGAAGTTGAATGCTGGTGGTCATCCCGCGCGGCTCGCCGACCTTGCCGCGTATGAACCCGAGTGGAAGCGGCCCCTCTGTGCGGAGTATAGGGGTCGCCTCATCCTCTCAGCGCCCCCACCGCAGACTGGGGTGCAGGTGATTGCCAGTCTTGCCCTCCTCGAGCCATATGACCTGAGATCGTATGGTCTCCCGACCGAGTCATCTCGGACCTTCGATCTCCTCGTCTCGGCGATGCGTCTCGGGATGGCCGACTCACCGCGCCATATCGATGACCCGAGTTGGGAGCCCGTTCCGGTGAGTGGTCTGATCTCGCGTGAGTATGCGGAGAGCCGGGCGGAGCTCGTTGGTACGGGTGGCGCGCGCGGTGTGGTCGAGAGTGGTGATCCCTGGCCTTACGACGAGGTCGCGCCCCCCGCGAGGTGTCTCCCCCTCGACCCCTACAGGAGTGAGCCGGGTGGTGTCGCCTCCCTTGGCGCTCTGAACTCGGAGCTGGTCTATGAGTTCGCCGGTGGTGAGACTACGCATCTCTCGGTAGTCGACCGTGAGGGTAATGCCGTTGCTCTGACGCAGACGATCAGTTCGGTCTTCGGCTCAGGTGTAGAGGTAGCCGGCTTCTTCCTCAACAACTCGGGTATCGACTTCGCACGTGATACGGTCCCCTTCGAGCCCGACCCATCGACTGCAGCTCGTTGGCGGACCCGGCGCTCGACGATCTCGCCTACTATCGTCCTCGACGATAAGGGGGTCGAGATAGTGATCGGCGCACCAGGTAGTGGTCGGATCCCGACTGAGATCTTGCAGAACCTAGTCTATCTGATCGACTTTGGGCTCGATCCCCTAGCAGCCCTAGAACTCCCGCGGATATATCCCATGCCCAGCTCGCCCACCGTCCAGTTGGAACATGGCTTCGATGCAGAGTTACTCCGCAAGGTCAGGGCGATGGGTTACCGGCCGACCGCGGAATCGTTTGGCTATGCCCGTCTCTATCTGATCGCGCGGAGGGGAGGGAAATGGATCGGGGTCGCTGATCCCCGTCATGATGGTGCGCCGCGCGGTCATTGAAGCTGGAGTATCGACCTAGAGTCAGACTCAACCAGGAGGTAGAGATGCCCAGAAGCTGGTCTCTCTCATTGATCGTAGCACTAGTGGCACTCCTCGTCCCCCGACCCGGACTCAGTACCGAGGTGGGCGAGGCGATGCAGACGAGGGCGCCAACCGGGTACTATAGGTACCCAGCGATCCATGGTGAGACGGTCGTCTTCACCGCAGAGGGTGATCTATGGAAGGTCGGGATCGAGGGTGGTATCGCGCAGAGGTTGACGACACATCCAGGCGAAGAGTCGTTCGCCTCGATCTCACCTGATGGCCGGACGATCGCCTTCATCGGTCATTATGAGGGTCCAGGCGAGGTCTATACGATGCCGATCGAAGGAGGTCCACCAGTCAGGAGGACCTGGGATGGGAATGCGGCGCGGAACGAGGTAGTCGGCTGGACACCCGATGGCCGGCTCCTCTACACCTCACGTCGTCATTCGGGCGCACCCGACAATCAACTCATCGCCCTCGAGCTAGGAGATATAGACGACGTCATCACCTCGACCCCCAGCTCTGGCCCCGCCCTCGCGGTCAAGTCGAGTGCTGTTGGGCAACGCGCCGTCGTCCTACCTCTCGCCCAGGCCGCGGCCGGCGCCTATGAGGAGAGTGGTCGCGTCCTCTACTTCACCCGCCAGCCCTTCCAGGGCAGTCATGCCCGCAACTATCAGGGCGGCACCGTCCAGCAGATCTGGCGTTTTGATGGTCAGGGCGAGGCAGTGCTGGTGACAGGCGACTATCTTGGTACGAGTAAGGATCCGATGCCCTGGAATGGGAGGCTCTACTTCGCGAGTGATCGGGATGGAGTGATGAATATCTGGTCGATCGCCGAGTCGGCCGCGGGCACCGATAGGGATCCTGATCTGAGGCAACACACCTTCCACACCGATTATGAGGTCCGCTCACCCGCGCTCCATGATGGCCGGATCGTCTATCAGCATGGCGCCGATCTCCGGCTCCTCGATCTCCGGCACGATCCACGTGGTGGCGAGGACCGTCGTCTCGAGATCCGGCTCGCCGGTGATTTCGACCATATGCGTGAGAGTTGGATCGAGGAGCCGATGCGTTGGGTCACCTCGATCCATCCAGCACCTGATGGGAGCCGGGTCGTCCTGACGGCTCGCGGTCAGCTCTTCGTCTTCCCGGTCGGTGCGGGCCGTCGTGTCGAGGTCACCCGTGCCTCTGGTGTGCGGTACCGGGACGCCCGGTTCCTACCTGGTGGTAATCAACTCTTGGCGCTCTCGGACGAGAGTGGTGAGGTCGAACTCTGGAGCCTTCCGGCCGCTGGGATCGGTGAGCGCGAGCAACTGACCGATGGCGCTACGATCCTTCGGTGGGCCGCGGTACCCTCCCCTGATGGCCGTTGGATCGCGCATCATGACAAGGATCAACGGCTCTGGTTGTATGATCGTGAGCGCGGTACCGACCGTGAGATAGCGAGTTCGGAGATGCACTCATGGCTCGGTGGAACGGGCTCGCCCTTCTCTGAGCTCGTCTGGTCGCCCGATAGTAGGTGGCTCGCCTATACGACCCTCGCTGAGAACCAGATCGGGGTGATCGAGCTCTATGATACTCAGAGTGGGACGACCATCGCGCTCACGACCGACCGGTACGATAGCTGGAGCCCCGCGTGGAGCCCCGATGGCGAGTGGCTCTACTTCCTATCGAACCGAAGTTTCAGGTCGGTTGTCGGGAGCCCATGGGGCACCCGTCAACCCGAGCCATACTTCGACCGTCAGACTAAGATCTATGCGATCGCATTGAGAGATGGTCTAAGGCCCCCCTTCGCCGAGCTGAACGAGCTCGTCGAGGCTCTAGAGTCGAAGAGTTCGAAGGGGTCTGGCGTAGCAGACATCGTCATCGATACGGTGGGGCTCCGGACCCGTCTCTACGAGGTCCCCCTTGCTGCTGGCAACTACCAGTCGCTCTGGACCGATGGCGAACGGCTCTACTATCTCGAGCGCCCCTCGGGTAGTGGTGCAATGGCGCTTCAGACCCTCGAGCTCCGGCATGGTGCCCGGCCGAGCGCCTTCATGGAGAATGTCCGCTCCTATGAGCCGACAGGGGATGGGCAGAGGCTGATGGTAAGGCGCGGGAACGAGATCTATATCGTCCCAGCCGGCTCGCGGGCACCTGGTGAGCTAGCAAGACATCGGGTCGACCTCTCGGGGTGGAGGTTCGCCTACGATCCTCGGGAGGAGTGGAGGCAGATGTATACCGAGGCGTGGCGCCTGCACCGCGATTATTTCTATGACCCCGATATGCACGGGGTCGACTGGCCCGCGATCTATGAGAAGTACCTACCCCTCGCCGAGCGTGTGACCGACCGGGCCGAGCTCGCTGACCTGATGGGCCAGATGATCGCTGAGCTCTCCCTCCTCCACGCCTCCGTCCGGCCCGGTGATCTGCGTCGTGGGCGGGAGAATGTCGAGCCCGCCTCACTCGGCGCGGCCCTCGACCGGGATGATGCGCGCGGTGGCTGGCGGATCCGTCATATCTACCGTACCGACCCCGATCTGCCCGACCAGCTCTCGCCCCTTGCCCGTCCAGGTCTCGGGGTCGAGGTAGACGACGTAATCCTCTCGATCGATGGAGTCTCGACCCTCTCCACCGCCGACCCCGGCGAGCTCCTGCGCGACAAGGCAGGGCGTCAGGTCAGGCTGAGGCTCAGGTCGGGTCGGGACGGGACCGAACGAGATATCATCGTGACCCCGATCTCGCAGAGTGAGGAGGCCGATCTCAGGTATAGTGAATGGGAGTACACCCGTCGTCTAGCGGTCGATTCGTTGAGCGATGGCCGGATCGGGTATGTGCACCTCCGTGCGATGGGTGGTGCGAATATCGCTGAGTGGATGCACCAGTACTATCCCGTCTATGACCGCGAAGGGCTGATCATCGATGTCCGTTACAACCGGGGCGGTAATATCGACGCCTGGATCCTCTCACGGCTGATGCGGAGGGCGTGGATGTATTGGCAGCCGAGGGTAGGGCGGCCGTATTGGAATATGCACTTTGCCTTCCATGGCCCGATGGCGACCTTGGTGAATGAGTGGACGATGTCGGATGGAGAGGCCTTTGCGGAGGGTTTCCGCCGGCTCGGGCTAGGAAAGGTGATCGGTACGAGGACCTGGGGTGGTGAGGTCTGGCTCTCGTCGGCGAACCTACTCGTCGACCGTGGGATCGCGACAGCCGCCGAGGTCGGGGTCTATGGACCAGAGGGTGAGTGGCTGATCGAGGGATGGGGTGTCGACCCCGATATCGTGATCGACAATCTCCCCTTCGAGACCTTCGGTGGTAGGGATGCCCAACTCGAGGAGGCGGTCAAGCACCTCCTCGAGGAGCTAGAGAAGGACCCCGTCGAGATCCCACCGGCCCCGGAGTATCCGAAGGTCAGGGCCATTCCACGGTAGTTGGTAACCGGTGGCATTAGGAAGCTGGTTGGGGCGCGGGGCCGAAGGAGCCCCGTCGCCACTAACCATGCCTTGTCGATCCATAATCCGTCACTCCATTCCAAACTCGATACCACCCTTGTCCGATAGGAGACCCAATAGTATGGTTGTAGAGGAGGATTATACAATGACCTGAGACATGTAGAAGCAGTTCTGATCTGTCCCATACTAGCCACAACTGTGGAGAAGTATATAGATAACGATTGACCTTCTTCGGAGGTTAGGGGATGAGTATTAGGTCTGCTACACTAATCGTTTCTGCTTTCCTGATCGTACTCACTTTCGGAGTCCTTGCTCCGACCGCCCTCGCCCAGCTCCCTACTGGAACTGCGGCTGTCGAGATCACGGGTCTGGTGGTAGATGAGTCGACTGGCTCTCCCCTCGCTGGGGCAGTAATAACTATCGAGGGCACCTCGAGCCGAACGCTCACGAACCGTGACGGCCAGTTCTCATTATCTTATTCTGCCGGGCGCGACTTCACTCTCGTCATCTCGAATATCGGCTACAAAACGCATCGGCAAAACTTCAGCTCATCTGCTGAGATGAAGAATCTAGAGTTCGCATTGACGCCCGATCACTTCGAACTCGATGAGATCGTAGTGACGGGAATCGCTTCGGCTCGGGCCCGGTCTGTAGCTGAGGTGTCGGTCGCTCGAGTCGATGCAGGAGACCTGCTTTCAAAGCAGATATATACCAACCTCGACCAACTTGTGTCGGGAAAGATCCCAGGTGTGCAGATGCATCCTGCGGCGGGATACGTCGGTGGAGGATACCGTTTTTTCGTGCGCGGTGGTGGTGGGCTCAATGGTACGGGACAACCCCTGATCTTCGTGGACGGAGTTCGGATCGATGACTCCGAACTCAGTCTGCTTGGGAGTGGTGGACAGGGGTACTCCAATCTTCTTTCGCTACCCCCTAGCGCGATCGAGAATGTAGAGATACTGAAAGGACCTGCCGCCGCCGCAATGTATGGCACCAATGCGTCTAATGGAGTGGTACTGATTACGACGAAGGAGGGGCAACAGCGAGTTGACGGTGGTGGAGTGGATATCAACTACCGTATGAGCTACGGTCAAAATCAGAGACCCTTCGACTATGATCCTGCCATATATCGTAACGCAAGGCTGTATAATAACATGCTGCGGCCAGCTCCCGTTAGAGAGCACAATGTCGGCCTGTCTGGTGGATCACCTTCGCTGCAGTGGTTCGTTGGTTATGATAGAAAATCGGAGACAGGGGTAGCCCCTCGCAATTACCAGAGGCGTAATGCGGCACACGTGAATCTTCGTGCAGTGCCTAATGATCGGTTCAGCATCTCTTTCAATGCAGCCTACTCCCAAAACGATCTCGAGCGCCCCCATAGTGACGATGCGGTACTCTCACCTCACTGGAATACGATCATGGTCGACGTCCCGTGGAAAGCATATGACAGCCTTGCGGTCGCCTCCACGAGGGCTCCAGCCACCAATAGTCGGACTAGTGGCTCGGTACAGTTGTCGTATAACCCCTTCGAACGATTCCAAATCTCGGGGAATATAGGGGTCGACAATAGTTACCATAGGGAGGAGGAGTTCTATCCGCCCGAGTACAACTACTGGATGGGGTATGGTGGACGACGCAGAATCGCAGAGCGTTCCAATGTACAAACGACCTTCGATATCAAGGGAAGCTATTCTTACGAGCTCGGCAATGAACTACAGGTAACCTCAGTTGTAGGGACTCAGGTCTTCGATCGCGAATTGAAGACAGTGGGTGCGGAGAACCGCGAATTTGCGACTGGCCTGATCCCAAGCATCGGTACTGGCGCGAATTATATTTCGATGTACGAGAGCAAGTTCCAGGAACGCCAGGCCGGGGTCTATGCTTCAAACACCCTCTCGTACCAGGATCGGTACTTTTCGACCCTATCACTAAGAAAAGATTACGCTAGTGCGGTAGGGGAGGCCGCCCCCTCTATCATATATCCCCAGGCGAGTCTCGCCGTCCGGTTGGATCGATTCGGGGTTCTGCCTGCATTCATGGACCTTATGAAGGTTCGGCTGGCCTATGGTGAGAGTGGTCAGTTACCATCGCCTAGAGATACCAAGAGGTTGCTGTGGAGCGCTGCTGGAACCGCATATGGCTCGGGCGCGATTCCTACACAGATGGGCAACCAAGCACTCCAACCAGAGAGGATCAAGGAGCTGGAAGTCGGCTTCGATACCGAGATCGCCAATAGATGGTCGTTAGAGTTCACTTATTTCAGGCAAAATGCTCGCAACTCGATCGTAGGAAAACCCAATGCTCCCTCTACCGGATTCGGTAATATTCTGGTGCCGTACAATATCGGGAGAGCCCAGGGGCATGGGGTCGAAGCGATGTTGGGGGCAGATCTGATCCGGGCGGATGACTATGGTCTGAACTTCAGTCTCATTTGGAATTGGCAGAAAAATGAGGTTCTCGATCTCGATGGAGAGGGACCGCTCATAGCCAATTACCAGGTGAATGCGATCGCTGAAGGGCTACCGAAACACGAGTATTACGCCGTCATAACTACTGGTGCTTCCTTCGATGATGATGGAAAATACATTGGCCCAGTCGAGTCAGATGATAGGGTACGGCTCGGGAATCCAATTCCAGACCACACCGGGTCCTTCTCGATAAACTTCCGTTTCCTGAGAGACTTCAACCTGGCCGGTATGGCTGACTGGGGCCTTGGTGGAAAGGTGTTCAGCATCTTCCGGCAGTTCGCAGCCCGAAATGGTGGATATATCCCCTTCGCTGAGATGGCAGCACGCCTAGGGCTGAAGGACGAGTGGGGTTGGATAGAATCGGTCAATTTCGATGACTACACTCCCCTGACTCCAGGCACCCCGGAGTATATTGAGCTCGCACATGAGTTTGCGCGGATGGACCCATTTTATCGGGGCAACTACATCTACGACGCTGATTATCTAGTGCTGAGGGAGCTAAGTCTCCGCTATGATGCGACCGAGATCGTCTCGAGGGCCGGGTTCATCCCTTCTGAGATCCAAGGGATGACGATTGGTATCGCTGCGAAGAATCTTCTACGGTACTCCTCATACAAGGATGGTGATTTCGAGGTAAATGCCCCTGGAGCCCGTTCAAGTGCTTGGGGTGTCGATTATGGCACCGTCCCACCTCTGCGCACCCTGAATTTTTGGGTGAGTGTCAATTTCTGATTGTAGATAATGCTATGACCGTGGTAGATGGAGCTAGCACAATGAAACGACTTCAGGGAGTGGTCTCGCTCGTCCTCATCTCCATAGTGGTGGGTGTAGGGTGCAATGATTACGTGACGAGTCTAGATCCTTTTATAGACGTCATCGAGGATACCCAATTAGATACACCAGAGAGGGTCCCTTTCTTAGTTACGGGGGTGAAGCAGCAGTTGGCCTATACCGTTGACGATCTCTTCGTCAATGCTGCTGGTCTATCTGATGAATTCATCTTTGACTTGAGAACCCCGACAGCGGTTTTCCCGCAGTTCGAGGAGTTTCACAATGGCAGGCCTCTCCTCACGAACTACCAGGTCGAGAATATCAATGCGAACATTGGACTGCTTCGTTTCATCGCAGACGATCTCCTGCGCCGCATCGAGGAGATAGGAGATATAGATGATAGTATGGCCCGGACCGCCAGGTTCGTTGGCAATTTCTACGGAGGGCTGGCCCGTTACCTTGGAGCCACATACTTGGGGATTGACCGTGATCGTGGAGGTGCTACGATCGATAACGGGCCTTTCATACCAGCGGACGAGTTGTACGGTCTTGCCATTGAAAGGATGGAGGCCGCCCTACCATTCGCTGATTCTTATGAACAGAAGGTCGTCCACAGTGCGATAGCCAAGGCGTATCTCTACAAGGGTGACTACCAGTCTGCGGCAGTGCATGTAAATCAAGGTCTCGAGGAGGGAGATCCACCCTTTCAAGCCTTATATACCGCACAAGATCCTAACTATTTCGATATCGAGGCAGGGTCACAGAGAAACCAATATACCGCACACCCAAGGTTCCAGGGTTATCTGGATGCCGATCCAGCTGAGGCGGCTCGTATACCATTGCAGCCGATCGAGGCTAGTGGACTTACCTTCTATGTGCAGCAGAAGTATCCGAGCCTCGATGCACCGATAGATATCGTCTCGTGGCGGGAGAATAATCTGATCAAGGCGGAGTTGATCGTCAGAGGGGTGAGGGATGGTGATGCGGCCTCACTGATCAATGCAGTGAGGGACTCACATGGCATCGGACCAATAGTAGATCCGGTCGACCTCGACCTGATCTATGAGGAGAGAGATAAGGAACTCTTTCTCACAGGTGCTCGTCTGCCCGACCAGCGAAGGTTCGACCGGTGGCATCTCGGACCCGATACTTGGCGTTACATCCCCATCAGTCAGAGTGAAAGGGACCACAATCCCAATCTGTAAAAAATGCTCTCGAAGATGTCGGGCACGGAGGGGCTGTGCGTCCCATCCGTGCCCTCCGAGCTTATCCCCGGCCCCAGTCACCCCATCTCTGCTGCGGTCTTCTCGGTAGCCACCTTCTCGTTCTGGGTGATCTCAGCGGGGCGGTAGACCATGACAGGTCGTTCGGCGCCGCGTAGTACCTTGTCGGCGATGCTGCCGAGGGCGAAGATTCGGGCGAGTCCGCCCCGGCCATGGGTAGAGAGGG
>Ga0209487_1000088_pt1 | contig 84875 bp, 65 predicted proteins | sample Poulit2012_FD_187524 | JGI IMG/M metagenome (GOLD analysis project Ga0209487, IMG submission 187524) | Agricultural soil microbial communities from Georgia to study Nitrogen management - Poultry litter 2012 (SPAdes) (version 2) | ecosystem: Environmental > Terrestrial > Soil > Agricultural land...
AATCATTTTCGCAGGGCGTGATGTTGATTATTTCAGCTTCGATGTAGCATGGTTCTTCACAAGGGTCGGGTGGTGTGAAAGTAACTTCTGTTTTGCAATCCGGATCTTCTGAATCGATGATGGTGATGGTTTGATTTCCTTCGTGTATAGGAAACGGTCCGATTTTTTCGATTTGTTCATAATTGCCTAACCAGTCCCTGTTTTTACTTTTCCATGAGTTTCCACTCCCATTTCCAATTACACTGATGTCGACATAATAAGAATCATTTTCGCAGGGCGTGATGTTGATGATTTCAGCTTCGATGTAGCATGGTTCTTCACAAGGGTCGGGTGGTGTGAAAGTAACTTCTGTTTTGCAATCCGGATCTTCTGAATCGATGATGGTGATGGTTTGATTTCCTTCGTGTATAGGAAACGGTCCGATTTTTTCGATTTGTTCATAATTGCCTAACCAGTCCCTGTTTTTACTTTTCCATGAGTTTCCACTCCCATTTCCAATTACACTGATGTCGACATAATAAGAATCATTTTCGCAGGGCGTGATGTTGATTACCTCTGAGATGATTTCACATTGATCAGAACAAGGCTCGGGCGGAGAAATCGTAATTTCGGTAATGCATCGGGGATCTTCTAAATCAATGATGGTCAAATGTCGATCGCCATTTGCGATACGAAAAGGGCCCAAAGTTCTGGGAATGTCATAATTTCCATGAATCGTGCCATCTGATAAATACCACTGCTGAGCGGTTGAATTTTCTGCCTGAACCAAGAGGTCCACAGTATAAGTGTCGTCAGTTGGATCCGCAGGACTACCGTTGTCATTGCAGGTTATATTTTCCAGAGTTGCAGTAATGGAACATGAACAATCCTTCATCATTAGTTTTTCTTCAGCTACATAGGTGCAACCTTCTTTTTCTACCAGGTATTGAAGTTGATATTCTTGTGTTGAATTCAGATCATTGAGTTGGATTCTACCGCTTTCTGAATCAATATTTATCTGAGGTGAAATTGACCAAGATCCATTTTGCTCAGATCCACCAGAAAGTTTAGGTTGAAAATAATCATCACTGCACTCAATCTCGGGAATTACAATTTCGGCAAAAGGATTTTTTAATGTAGTTAATCTTATTTCCTTCCCCTCACTACGTCGTCCCCCTGTATAATTGTAGACCCAAATAGATTTGGAAACAGGAACATCAGAATTCTCTTCGGGAAAATCGGTCGCATCGGGAGTGAAATTGGATCCTCTGTGAAAAGGATCTTCTGTCGGACTGAAATGCCATGAAGTGAAAGAATCTCCGTTCTGGACGCTGATTATTTGATCGTTGACTTCACCTTCACAAAGTTTTACTTCCGCTACATTAAAAATTGGAGCCTGGGAAGAAGGCAAGGAATGAAACGCTGGCCGACATCCGGGCGCTGTTCCATAGCTCACGCTTGATCCGGAAGATTCTATATAATCTCCTTTGTTGTCATTGAATTTCTCCGGAGAGTAAACGATATCATATCTGCAACTGCCAAAAGAAACGATGATGTTTCTTTCGCAATCATTCTGACTCGAACAGGTATTGGCAAACATGGAACGAGCAACACCTGTTTGTGAATAATTTCCAAAGATAACAAATATGGCTTCTTCATGGCAAAGATCTCTGACTTCTCCCGTGAATTGAGGATTTCTTTGTACAAAGGCCCACACTTTGGCATAAGGTGGGATGTTCCCGTGATAGGGAGCACTAAATGGATCTATAAATAACGGTCGGTCACAACCAGCATTAGAATTTAGAGCATTGATGGCACTTGAATTGCTGGACCAGCTGTTTGAGATAAAAGGTCCGTTTTGCACCTCTACTCTGACCTCAAGAAATTCAGAATTGAGGTTAAATGAATTTTGATTAGTATGAAAAATGAAAAACTCATCCGGATCTTGCTTGGTGCACCCATTGATTCCGATCCTGTCCAGCGTGGGAGAAGAGTTCGGACAGCCTTGAACAAGCCATTGATCCTGACCGGTGACCAATGATGGGATCGATAGAAAAACTCCTATAATTATGGATACTATTCGCATAGTGGACTCCATATTTTATTAACATAAAAACAGTGTTAGTGACTTTTATGATCGATAAAAGAGTTTTGGAGCATTAAAATACTGAATAAGTTTTTAATGAGCGAATATTTGATGGGTATTTATTGCTGGGGAGTCAGTATGTGTTGCAAGTATGAGGTTCTGTGAATTTTTATTTTGATTTTAGAATTGTAGAGCTTTAGCGTGCATTATTCACCAAAACTTTTAAATAATTATGTGCAATTAATAACCGCCTTTCTTCAGTCGGGCGATTTCTCTTTTGCTCTCCCGCTCTTTGATGGTTTGTCTTTTGTCCCTCGTTTTCTTTCCCTGGGCGAGTGCTATTTTTACTTTTACCCATCCCCGGTCATTGATAAAAACCCGGTAGGGGATAATGGTGAGTCCTTTTTCCCGCGCTCTTCTTTCCAGTCGTCTCAATTCTCTTTTTTTGAGCAGAAGTTTTCTTTCCCGTGTCGGATCCATCTCCCTGACCGTGTCATATTTATAATCCGCGATGTGAAAATTTCGCATGAAAAGCTCCCCTTTCCGAAAATAACAAAATGCATCTGCCAGGTTGGCTTGTCCGGCCCGGATCGATTTGACTTCTCCGCCATTCAGTTGAATTCCGGCGACAAATTCTTCCAAAAATTCAAATTCATATCGCGCTCTTCGATTGACTATGTTGATCTTGTTCGTTTTACTCATTATAGATTTTTATTTAAAAATTGGGTCATCAATCGGAAAAGATGCAGTCGTGATCCCGGCTCATTGATCGAATGAGCATCATTGGGATAATACATAGTTTCAAAATCTTTTCCGGCACGGATCAAAGCATCAGCCATTTCAGTCGAATGCTGGAGATGAACATTGTCATCGGACATTCCATGAACCAGTAGATAGTGTCCTCTCAGCTTGTTGGCGAAGTAAACCGGGGAATAATCATGATATCCTTTCTTGTTTTCCGATTCGGTTCGCATATATCGTTCCGTATAGATCGTGTCATACCACCGCCAATGGGTAACCGGCGCGACCGCGATGGCCAGTTTGAAAACATCATTTCCATGGAGGATCAGATTGGTGGACATATAGCCGCCATAACTCCAGCCAAAGACCCCGATCCGGTTTTCATCCGCAAAATCCAATGATCCTAAATATCGCGCTGCATCGATCTGATCGGCAGTTTCATATTTCCCTAAATTTAGGTAAATCTGTTTTTTAAATTCTTCGCCGCGTGCTCCGGTTCCCCGATTGTCTATACAGGCGACCAGATAACCTTGTTGAGCCAGCATTTGAAACCATACCAGGTAACGTCCTCCCCAACTGTCGACTACTTGCTGACTTCCCGGCCCTCCATATAGAAACATAAAAACAGGATATTGTTTGCCGGGATCAAAATCGACGGGCCTGATCATGTAACCATTGAGCTCTGTTCCTTCCCGATTTTTGAAAGTGAAAAATTCCTTCGGCTGAAAATCGTATTCTTCAATTTTTTCTTTCAGCTCTTGATTATCCTGTAATGTGCGGATTTTGGTACGGTCATTTTCGTGGACGGTATAAGTAGGAGGAGTATTGGCGGTAGAATAGGTGAGAATAAAATAATCATAGGTAGTACTGAATCGCGCAGAATTCCACCCTTCTTCCTCCGACAACTCCCGGAGACCGGAGCCATCTGTTCGGATAGCATATACTTCGCGCTGGAGAGGCGAACGTTTCGCTGCTTGAAAATAGATTTCTTTTCTTACAGGATCATATCCATACAATTCTGTGATGTCAAATTCACCCTCTACGATATTTTTGCATTCGCCCTTCAGATCACATAGATAGACTTGATTATATCCTTCTTTTTCACTCATCCAGAGGAAATGCTCCTCGTCCGGGAGAAAGGTCAGATCATCGTGAATATCTATATAGTATTGATTGGTTTCCTGCATCAAAAGCTCAGTCTTTCCTGTAAGAGGATCTGCATTCCATAGTTTGAGATCATTTTGATGTCGGTTGAGCACAAAAACAGTTAATCGATTTAGCCCACTCATCCATTTGATCCGCGGGATATACAAGTCTTTTTCCCGGGTTTGGATATCTACCCTTTGCTTTGTGCTGTTTTGTGTGTCATATATATATACCTCCACTTCTGAATTCTTCTCCCCTACCTTCGGATATTTGAAGGTCTCATAATCGGGGTAGAGATGTCCTTTATAGTTGGTCATGGTAAATTCCCGAACTTCTCTTTCATCAAATCGGATGTAGGCAAGATACCGGCTGTCCGACGACCATTCAAATGTACGTGTGATGGCAAATTCTTCTTCATAAACCCAATCTGCTGCTCCGTTGATGATGGCGTTTTTTTCTCCGTCCGATGTGATCTGGACGATCGATCCATCTTCTAAGTTTTTATAATAAAGATTATTCTCAAAGACAAAACCGATTTTTTTTCCGTCCGGAGAAAAATGAGCATTCATTTGTTTTCCTTTCTCATACAGGGGTTCCAAAGTTCGGGATTCCCGGTTGTATATATAGTAATGTGCAAAATAAGACCGGCGGTAGACCTGCTCTCTTTTCGTTGCCAGAAGAATGAGTGTTTCATCTTCCGAAAAAATATAATTGGATAGCTGACCCTGAAAAAGAATATCACCTTCTACTTGAATCGGATCAAAAATCGTCTGGGTTTTTTCTCCCGTCGTGATATCATAGGCGACGATTTCATTTCTTTCCTGAAGAGTATATTGTCGACCATCTTTCATAAAATTGAAACCCGGAATCGATCGAGCATCAAAAGTATTGGAAGCCCATATATCTTCCAGAATGATTTCTTTTTGAGCCTTTGAGGTATTGATACACATAGTCAGAAATGTTATAAAGAGGAATATTTTCTTCATAGATATAATGATATTAATTGGAACGGGTATGAATTCTCACCTGATTAGGATATGTAAATCAATTTAATGGATTTTGTTTAGTTGACAAATTTAATAGAAAGGTTTTATTTCCGCGGAATCAGGATTCTTTCTTCTTTATTTCGACGCAACAGAGGCGGCTCTCTTTTTGAGCTGCTCAGGGAGAAAAAATGCGAAAAGAAATTTATTCTTTTGAGTCTTTGATTAAGGGGTGATTTTTCTGAATTAGATGCTTTTTTAGCGGAATTTAGATGATTGTTCTTCGTAATTTTGGTGAAATCAACTTGCACGAATTCTTAGGTTTATGAAAAAGTTTTTGGGTATCATTTTTATTCCTTAGTTTTGACATCTAAATCACATGTACGAGATGAAATTGACCTATAAAAATATCTACTTCTTTTATTTCTTTTATGGAGATCATGAAGGGATCTGAGTCTTTTGTACATGAGAAGAAGAAAATGGGTCCCAAATATTTTGGGACCTTTTTTATTTTAAACAAAGTGAGATGACCAAAAAAGTTTCGATACAGGGAGCGCCGGGCGCATTCCACCATATAGCTGCCACCTATTATGAAGGGGCGCCGGTGGATGTGGTTGGCCGACGTACTTTCGAGGAGGTGATACAGGATGTGATGAATGACTCTGTGGATTATGGATTGATGGCGATCGAAAATAGCATTGCAGGAACATTGCTGAAAAATTATTCCCTCATTAAAGATTCTGATGCACGAATCATCGGAGAGATCTTTCTGAGAATACAGCAAAATCTTTTGGCTTTGCCCGGTGTGAAAATCGAAGATCTGAAAGAGGTTCATTCCCACCCGATCGCCTTGGCGCAGTGCGAATCGTTTTTTGAAGCATATCCGGATATACGCCTTGTATCGACATTTGATACCGCCGAATCTGCTTCTGATATTTCCAATAATAAAAGACGGGATGTCGCTGCAATCGCAAGTTCTCTGGCAGGGGAGATGTATGAACTAAATACGCTTGCTGAAAGCATAGAGACCAATAAGAAAAATTACACCCGTTTCTTGGTGATTGACAAGAAAAACAATGTTCAGGATTATGACAAGATCTCTATATCATTTCGGGTGTCTCATAAGATAGGTAGTCTGTACAAAGCGCTGGAGAACCTGAGTCGAAATCAATGCAATCTCACCAAAATACAGAGTGTGCCGATTATTGGGGAGCCATGGCAGTATTTGTTTTTTGCTGACTTTATTTTAGGAGAGCCGGAGCGGTTAGAAGATATCATAACCGAATTAAAAGATCATGCACAGAATGTTTCTGTGCTGGGAAAATATAAACAAGGGGATCACTATGAAGGTTGAAACCGCACAAAGAATACATTCTGTAAAGGAATATTATTTCTCGACAAAACTGAGAGAGGTGGCTCAGTTGCGCAAGGAGGGAAAGCCGATTATCAATCTCGGAATCGGTAGTCCTGATCTGCCACCCCATGTGACGGTCAGAGAAAAGATGGCTTCCGAAATTTCCAAATCGGAAGGGCATGGATATCAGAGTTATACCGGTATTCCGGAGTTGCGGGAAGCTTTTAGCCGCTGGTATCAGAGAAAATATTCGGTAGCGATCCATGCAGATGAAGAGGTTCTGCCGTTAATTGGCTCCAAGGAAGGGATTATGCATATCAGCATGTCGTTTCTCAATCCGGGAGATGAAGTTCTGGTGCCCAATCCGGGGTATCCGACCTATCAGTCGGCGACGCGGCTGGCAGGTGGAGTCAACAGACCTTATCTTTTGGAAGAAGAGAATGGATGGTTACCTGATCTGGATGCATTGGAAAAGGAGGATTTGAGTCGGGTGAAATTGATGTGGGTGAACTATCCGCACATGCCGACCGGAGCAAGAGGAAAAGAAGAGTTGTGGAGCAGATTGGTGAAATTTGGTAAAAAGAATAATATTCTCATTTGCCACGACAACCCTTATAGCTTTATCCTAAATCCACATCCATCAACTATTTTTTCAGTGGAAGGTGCGCGTGACTGCTGCTTAGAATTGAACTCTTTGAGCAAATCGCACAATATGGCAGGCTGGCGGATCGGAGCTCTGGTAGGAAGCTCTGAGATTTTGAAAGAAGTGATCAAGTTCAAATCCAATATGGATTCGGGAATGAATCGCGCTGCACAGTTAGCGTCTGCTGTCGCCCTTGATCTGGGAGAAGAATGGTATGATTCATTGAATAAAGTATATCGACGAAGAAAAGAGATCGCTTACAAGATATTGGAAGAGTTAGGATGTCATTATCAGACGGACCAAGCTGGACTTTTTGCATGGGGTAGAGTGCCGGAGACGGTGAAGGATGGATATGCGATGAGTGATCAGGCTCTGTATGAAGCAGATGTTTTTATCACTCCGGGGGGAATCTTCGGAAGCGGCGGAGAACAGTATATCCGGATATCTGTCTGTACTGAGGAAAAAGAACTGACGGAAGCATATGAAAGAATCAAAGAATTGGTCAAAGATAAAAAGGCAGTACAATGAGAATTGGGATCATCGGATTGGGATTGATTGGGGGGTCGATGGGACTTGCGCTCAAGAAAAGTTTGTTTGCATCCCATGTGATAGGCTATGATGCTAATCAAGAACATAGTAAATGGTCTTGCGAAAATGGGATCATTGACGAAGAGACAGCCACGATCCAGGATTTGGTTCGCAGTTCAGAACTTGTGGTGCTGGCTGTACCTGTTCAGGAAATCACAACCTTGTTGACAGAAGTATTGGATGTGGTGGATCATCAGATGGTGATCGATGTGGGCAGTACGAAAGCAGAAATCATTAACCGGGTGAAAGGACATCCGAATAGGGGGCGTTTTTTGGCGACACATCCGATGGCAGGAACCGAGTTTAGCGGACCACAAGCAGCAGAAACTGATTTGTTTGACGGGAAGGTATGTGTGTTTTGTGATCGAAATGATTCGGATCAGGACGTCGTACATAAGGTGGAAGAATTGTATAAAAGTATTGGAATGAATATTGTAGATTATAATTCACTGGATCATGATATTCATACCGCATACGTATCTCATATTTCCCATATCAGTTCATTTGCGCTGGCATTGACGGTATTGGAAAAAGAGAAAAATGAAAACAGAATATTTGAATTGGCCAGTGGTGGTTTTTCGAGTACAGTACGACTGGCAAAAAGTAATCCGGATACCTGGATTCCGATATTCCGGCAAAACCGGGACAATGTACTCGATGTGTTGGATGAACACATCAATGTGATCAGCCAATTTCGGACATTATTAATAAAAAAAGATTTTGATACGTTTTATTCCTTGATAGAACGGGCAAATGATATTACTAAAATTTTAAAATAGAAAGACATGACATTCAAACCAGTATTTGAAGATTTTACGCGTCCTATACAGATTTTGGGACCGTGTAGTGCTGAGACTGAAAAGCAAGTGATGGAAACCGCCCGCCAGTTGGCAGAAAGAGATATTAAAGTAGATCTTTTCCGGGCAGGAATTTGGAAACCGCGTACCCGTCCCAATTCTTTTGAAGGGATTGGAACAGAAGGATTGGAGTGGCTCAAAAAAGTGCGTGATGAATTTGGATTCAAGATCACCACGGAAGTAGCCAATAAAGATCATGCTTTTGAAGCCATCAAAGCAGAGGTGGATGTAGTATGGATCGGAGCAAGAACAACGGTCAACCCGTTTGCAGTTCAGGAAATTGCGGATGCACTTCGGGGAACTGACATTCCCGTTTTGGTGAAAAATCCAATCAACCCGGATCTTTCGCTCTGGATGGGAGGGATCGAGAGATTGCTCAATGTAGGATTGACCCGGGTCGGCGCTATTCACAGAGGGTTTTCTAAGTTTGGAGATACGGTTTATCGAAACAATCCAGAATGGCAGATTCCTTTGGCTCTTCAGCGGGAAATGCCGGGGATCCAAATCATCACTGATGCTTCTCATATCGCAGGAAACCGTGAAAATCTTTATCAGGTGAGTCAGTCTGCCCTCAATCTGAATTTTGAAGGATTGATGCTGGAGACGCATTGCACGCCGGACGATGCCTGGAGTGATGCAGCTCAGCAGGTGACTCCGGAAATGTTGAAGACGGAAATCCTCGACAAACTTGTAGTTCGTAAAGAAAAAGGAGACGATCCTGTGATCAAGCACAATATCATGGATCTTCGGAGTCAGATCGATTTGATCGACAAGGAGTTGATCCAGCTATTGGCCAATCGGATGGATATAGCTGAAAAGATCGGTGAGTACAAAAAGCAGAACAACATTTCTATCTATCAAAAAACAAGATGGAATGAGATTCTTGAGAAAGCAATGGAGCGGGCAGAGCCATTAGGGCTGAATGCAAAGTTCATGGACAAAATCCTGAAAGTCATTCATCAGGAGTCGATTGACAGACAAGAAGAAGTGATGCAAAAAAAGAAGGATACGATCGAGTCGGGGCAGTAAACTTCTGTCGTTTTATTTCAGAGAATGTCATTGGTCTGAAAAACAGGCAGAATCGATGAACCTTTCTGCCTGTTTTTCTATTTAGACATTAGTTTTTAGATAACCATTCTTCTTTTATCGACTACCTATGGAAAAACTCTCAGAGGCCCTTATCCCGACAGAATATGGAAAATTTAAGATGATAGCCTTTGGAGATCATCCGAATGAGTATAGTCCTCACCTGGCTCTGGTCAGTGAAAAAACGGATAAAAATGGCCCGGTTCTGGTAAGGATCCATTCTGAATGTCTCACCGGAGATATTTTCGGTTCCTTCCGATGTGAATGTGGGGAACAACTGCATGCATCTCTCAAACGGATCGGAGAAGAAGGAGGTGTGCTCATTTATTTGCGACAGGAAGGCCGGGGAATCGGAATCGTGAATAAACTCAAAGCGTATCAGCTACAGGATGAAGGACTGGATACCGTCGAAGCAAATCTTCATCTTGGATTTGATCCGGATGAGCGACATTATGATATGGCAGTTCAGATCTTGAAAAAATTGGGGATCGGAGAAGTGAATCTTTTGACCAATAATCCTGATAAAGTCGATGCGATCCTCAGCTCAGATATCCGACTGGCGGGTCGGGAACCTTTGATCATCCCTACACGCGAGAGTAATAAAGAATATATGGAAACGAAGGAACAGTATTTTGGTCATATACTGCGACATCAATAAAATTCATCTTCTTCATAGCTGATAACTAAGTCATAATCAGAATCATATCTCTTTTGATGTTTTTGGTGAATAGGAATTAGGTGGTAGCAGCTCTGTATTCCAATATATTTGCTTTGTCAAAATTCAGATACTGCCGGGTTGATCGGATGAGTTCTGATTTTTCCATTTCATTGTATATCTTCCCTTCTGTATTGATGAGATCGATATTGTCCAGCATTTCAAAATAAGCCAGACTGATGACCTTATTCAACATATTGACTTCACTGAGCATCAGATTTGTCTTGATTTTATTTTTTATTTTTTCAAGTTTTTGATCTGTCAGTTCCAACAATCCTTCGTCAATGGCTACTCTTATACTTTCTGTTGCGGTTTCGTAATCCAGGCCTTCTTCCAGTTTTCCTTCTATGAGGAGCAATCCCGGATCTACCGAACCGACCACCCAGGCATCAATACTCGAGAACAAGGATTTTTTCTTAACAAGGGTTTTGTACAGATAAGATGATTCATTGTTCGTAAAAAAATCTGTGATCATATCCAGCGCATAAAAATCAGGATGGAGTCGCTCCGGGATATGAAATCCAATATATATGGCTGAAGAAGGAACATTGCGTTCGATGGTTGATTTTCTTGATTGCGTCTGCACAGGTTCTGGTGGAGGAATCAGCTTGTCAAATGCTTTTGGTGGAATATCAGCAAAATATTGTTCGACCAGCCTTTTTATCTTGATGATATCGATATTTCCACCAATCGCCAGGATCGCATTATTAGGACAGTAGAAATCATAAAATTCGCTGATGGATTCATAGGATATTTGCTTGACATGTTCAGGTGTTTTACCGATAGTGGGCCATTTATAGTGATGTTGTTTGTAGGCCAGATCAGAGACAAGATGCCATACATCGCCGTAAGGTTGGTTGAGACTTGTTTCATAAAATTCTTCGATGACTACATTTTTCTGGATGTCAAATTTTTCTCTTTTCAATTTAAGGTGAGACATCCGGTCTGCTTCTATAGCCAGCAGAAGCTCGAGATTGGACAAGGGAGCATATGAATAATAATTGGTGTAATCCGCATTGGTGAAAGCATTGTTTTCACCGCCTGCGTTTTGCAAGAAAGTGTCGATGTCAGGAACAGACTCGGTTCCGGTAAACATCATGTGTTCGAATAAATGGGTGATTCCGGTCTGGGATTCATGTTCATTCTTTGAACCGATCTTATAAAGAACATTGACAGCGGCCAGTGTTGAATCCCTGTCCTGATGCAATATCACCGTCAGACCATTGTCGAGTTTGAATTTTTCGAAATTTACCATAGCAGTCAACGAAGATAAAACAAGGATTGTAAATATCAGATTTCGAAGGATAAAAAGAAAAATTGAAATGTTGGAATCGGAAGGAGAGAACAGTAACTCCGGGAACCTCCTGAAATTTTATTATCTTGCAAAGTAAAATTGCAGTTAACCGATTATGATGGAAGAGAATAGCATTGGCCAGGCAGGACATCCTCCGTTTACACGCGGACCTTATGCCAGTATGTATGTGGGGCGTCCCTGGACCATCCGGCAATATGCAGGTTTTTCTACAGCGGAAGAAAGTAATGCATTTTACAAAGCCAATCTAAAATCTGGACAGAAAGGACTTTCGGTCGCTTTTGATCTTCCGACGCACAGAGGATATGATTCAGATGAAGATCTGGTAAGAGGTGATGTGGGAAAAGCAGGAGTTGCGGTAGATTCGGTGGAGGATATGAAGGTGCTTTTTGATGGAATTCCACTTGATCAGCTTTCCGTTTCTATGACGATGAATGGGGCGGTTATTCCAATTATGGCTTTTTATCTGGTTGCTGCGGAGGAACAGGGAGTACGACCGGAACAATTGACGGGCACGATCCAAAATGATATCCTGAAAGAATATTTGGTTCGAAATACGTACATATATCCGCCGGAAGCTTCGATGAGAATTGTTTCGGATATTTTTAGATTTACCCGGCAACATATGCCCCGGTTCAATTCTATTTCTGTCAGCGGATATCATATGCATGAGGCAGGAGCGTCTCCGGCACTGGAAGTAGCATATACGCTGGCTGATGGTTTGGAGTATGTGCGGGCAGGTCTTCGGGCTGGTTTAGAAATCGATGAATTTGCTCCTCGAATTTCTTTTTTCTGGGGGATTGGGACCGATTTTTATACAGAAATAGGGAAAATGCGGGCGGCTCGTCGATTGTGGAGTGAGCTGATGAAACAGTTTGATCCGGACAAACCGGAAAGCAGGCGATTGAGGACTCATTCCCAAACCAGCGGATGGAGTCTGAGCGCTCAAAATCCTCTTAATAATCTCACCAGGACAATGATCGAAGCGATGGCGGCAGCTTTCGGAGGAACCCAGTCCTTGCATACGAATTCATACGATGAAGCTCTGGCGCTACCATCGGATCATTCTGCTCGTCTGGCGAGAGAGACACAGCTTTATATGCAGGAAAAATCCGGAGTGGTTCAGGCGATCGATCCCTGGGCAGGATCTTGGGTAATAGAAAGTATCACCGAGAACATTTATCAGGAGGCAAAAAAAGAAATGGAGGAAATTGAAGAATTGGGCGGAATGGTTCAGGCGATCGAAACGGGTGTGCCAAAATATAAAATAGAAGCAGCTGCTGCTCGTCGTCAGGCTGCGATTGAGCTGGGAGAGTTTCAGGTGGTGGGGGTGAATGTATTGGATCAGCAGATAGAAGAACAGGAAGTTTCGATCCGAAAAATTGATAATCGAAAAGTTCTTTCTTCTCAGTTGAAGAGAATGAAAAAACTGAAGAAGTCACGGAATGATAAAGAAGTAGAGAAATACCTGAGAAAAATAGAAGAAAGTGCGGCTGATCCGGGACAAAATGTATTGGAAGCTGCTCTGTTTGCAGCCAGAGCTCGGGCTACTTTGGGAGAGATTTCTACGGCTTTGGAGAATGTTTTTGGAAGATTTGAATCTCAACAAGGAATCGTCCAGCAAGTATATGGAAATCATATGAAGAACAATCAATCATTTCAACGGGCACAACAATTGTGTCAGGATTTTGAGTCTAAATATGGTCGACGTCCCAGAATTCTTGTTGCCAAACTGGGGCAGGATGGCCACGACCGAGGTGCGAAAGTGATAGCCAGTAGTTTTGCAGATATTGGTTTTGATGTTGATATGGGATCATTGTTTCAGGAACCGGCGAGTGTTGTCCGACAGGCCATTGAAAATGATGTGCATTTTCTGGGAATTTCTTCATTGGCCGGTGCTCATGAAACATTGGTTCCCGAAGTGATTGAGAAATTGGTCAAAGAAGAGGTGGATGACATAAAGGTCATCGTGGGGGGAGTCATACCTGGTTCGGATTATGATAGATTATATAAGGCGGGAGTGTATCGTATTTTTGGTCCCGGAACCAATATTGCAGAAGCGGCTGCGGATATATTACAAGAGTCTCTTTCTATGATTTCATCCACTTCAGAATAAAAATTATATTGCGATGGTATTTCATTCGTAGCTGTGTTTTTGCTCAAAAATGAGTGTCAAAATCGGATGAACTTTCAAACAAAAATATATTATTTCGGTTTCCATCTAAGAATCAATTTTATTTATCAAAAACTATAAAAATCATGGGGAATATTAAATTAGGTGATACAGCTCCCAATTTCACCGCAGAAACAACAAAAGGAGAAATCGACTTTCATGAATGGTTGGGTGATTCGTGGGGTATTTTGTTTTCTCATCCAGCAGACTTCACACCGGTATGTACTACAGAATTGGGTGCGATGTCTCGGATCAAAGACAAATTTGATGAGAGAAATACGAAAATCCTTGCGATCAGTGTAGATCCGGTTGACTCCCATCATGGGTGGATCAAGGATATCAATGAAACTCAGAACACAGTAGTAGATTATCCGATCATCGCCGATCCGGACAAAAAGGTAGCCAATCTGTATGGGATGTTGCATCCAAAAGCGGATGATACTTATACGGTTCGTTCTGTTTTCATCATCGATCCCAATAAGAAGGTGCGCTTAACATTGACATACCCCCCTTCCACTGGTCGAAACTTTGATGAAATTCTTCGGGTACTGGATAGCTTGCAGCTTACAGAATACAGAAAAGTAGCCACTCCGGCGAATTGGGTTGTAGGAGAAGAAGTCGTCATCAGTCCATCTGTATCGGACGAGGATGCAGAAAAAGAATTCCCCGGATTTAAGACGGTGAGACCTTATCTGCGATTGACGAAATTGGAGGATTGATTTTTTGACGGCTATCGCAGCTTTGAAAAAAATATAAAGAGCAACTGACAATAAACATGATTGTTAGTTGCTTTTTTTATTGGGAAAAAATTGGATATGGAATATGAAGTCAACCCTGAAATCTTCGATTGAAATTCTGGATTCGCAGACGCGGAGCTAAAATAAAAAAGCCCGTTATCTCATCATGAATAACGGGCTTTTGCGCCTCAGACAGGACTTGAACCTGTGACCTACGGATTAACAGTCCGCCGCTCTAACCAACTGAGCTACTGAGGCAATTTTATTTTTGTGCGATCAATGATTTGCGCTTTGATCTGGTGCGAATATAAGACAAATCAATCAATCTGTTGAAAATATTTCCGTTGAAAATTTTCACGCTTCCTGAAGCGAATGCAAATTTATCATTATTCATTGAACTAACAAATAAATTTTAGTGAATTTTTTCAAGATGAATGAAGTTATTCGGGATGACTTTTTTCTTCCTTTCTTCTGTTTTGTTTCTGAAAATGCTGAAAGACTCTTTCTGCAAGGGCCGGACCGATGATAGTGGCAAGTTCATCTTTTTCCGCATTTCGAATATTTTTTACTGATTTGAAGCTTTTTAAAAGTTTTTCAGAGGTTTTAGGTCCCACACCCGGGATGTCAGTTAGTTCTGTTTTGTGCACTCTTTTGGATCTTTTTTTCCGGTGTAAATTGAGCGCAAACCGATGTGCTTCATTTCGCGCCTGCTGAATAACTTTGAGCGTTTCCGATTTTTTGTTGATATACAGAGGCACGGAATCCCCGGGAAAATAAATTTCTTCCAGTTTTTCCGCAATTCCAATGATGGTGATACGATCCAGGATAGAAAGCTTTTTTAGACTTTCTACGGCTGCTCCCAATTGTCCTTTTCCACCATCGATGATGATCAGATCCGGCAATGGTTGATCCTCATCCAACAATCTCTTATACCGCCGATATACCACTTCACGCATAGAGGCATAATCATCCTGCCCCTTGACGGACTTGATATTGTAATGCCGGTATTGAGATTTAGCCGGTCTTGTATTTTTGAATACGACACACGAAGCGACTGTATTGGAACCTTGGGTGGTTGAATTGTCAAAGCATTCGATGTGCCGGGGAAGACGATCCATGTTTAGATCTTGCTGCATCGTTTTCAAAATCCGGTCTTCATGCCGGGGTTTCTTTCGGTACTTACTTCGCTGTTCATATAGATGTAGCTTTGTAAATTTGATGTTTTTGATCGAAAGATCGATCAGTTTTTTCTTGTCTCCTCTTTGGGGTTTGGTGATTTTTACTCCCTCGGATACCCATCCCGGGGTGTGTGATACCAGTATTTCCGGAGCATTGGAATTGAATCTTTCTCGAAGAGAAGGGATGAAAGTTTCCAGTATGTCGGCTTCTGTGAGATCCAGTTTGAGTTTTATGTCTTCTGTATGCGAATTGATGATTGCGCCGCGGACTACCCGGATATAATTGATAAAAGCAAATTCTTCATCGATTTCGACTGAAAATACATCAAGGTTTTTGAGTCGGGGATTCACGACGGTTGATTTGGCTTGATAATCATCAAAAGCCACCATTTTTTCTTTTAATTCCTGTGCTTTTTCAAAATTCAACCGGTCTGCAAAAAAATGGATCTGCTCCATGAGGTGATCTTTGACCGGTTTGAAGTTTCCACGCAAAATATTTTTGATCTGTTGGATCTTTTTGTTGTAGTGCTCCTCCGATTCCAATCCTTCGCAAGGTCCTTCGCAATTTCCGATCTGATATTCGAGACAGGTTTTGTATTTCCCGGCTTCGATGTTTTTCTGGCTTAGATTGAGATTGCAATTACGAAGTGGGAAAAGATCTTCGATCAAGTCAAGCAAGATTCTTGCACGCCATTTGGAAGTATAGGGGCCAAAATAATCAGATCCGTCTCTTATGATATTTCGGGTGAAAAAAACTCGCGGGAATCGTTCGTTTTTGATACAGATATAGCTGTACGACTTGCCGTCCTTGAGCATGACGTTGTACCGCGGTAAGTGTTTTTTGATCAGTGTATTTTCCAGTAAAAAAGCATCCGCTTCGCTTTCTACGACGGTCCAGGTAATATCCCGTGCATTCTTGACCATCATCCGGGTACGGAATTGCCGGTGCTGATCGGTCGTAAAATAAGAAGCAAGACGATTTTTGATGTTCTTCGCTTTGCCGATATATATCGGTGTTCCTGCCTGATTCAAAAACATATATACACCCGGTGTACGGGGTATGGATCCGGAAATTTTGTCAAAATCCGATTTTGTCATAAAACCTCTTTCAATCCTTTCAACATTAAACGTGCTGAAGCTGGATTGGTTGCAAGGGGGATATTATGTGCATCACAGATCCGGAGCAACATTTGGACATCGGGTTCGTGAGGATGTTTTCCCAGTGGATCTCTGAAAAAAAATACAAGATCGATTTTGCCTTCGACCAACATGGCGGCGATCTGAGCATCTCCGCCCAGCGGACCGGAATTGACCAGGGTGACATCCGCTCCTGCTCCTTTGAGATGCGAGCCGGTAGTTGCAGTGGCGAAAAGGTGATTGGGCATGAAAAGATCTTTGTTTTGCAGAAAAAAACTGACCAGTTCTGTCTTTTTTCCATCGTGGGCGATGAGTGCGATATTCATATATTTGATTTTAAATTGATATAATTAGAAACGGATTTCGTAGAATCTTTATCTTAGCCATTGATAAAAAATAAAAATGATGAAAAAAGACTACAACGGCAAAAAAGTTTTAGTTCGGGTTGATTTTAATGTTCCCCTGGATCAAAATTATAATATAACAGATGATACTCGTATGGTGGCGGCTCTGCCGACCATCCGTCATTTGATTGATGACAATGCGGCTGTTATTTTGATGTCTCATCTGGGAAGACCTCAGAAACAGAAGAAGGAGGATGGAAGTATCAACACAGAAAAATTCACGCTCTTTCACCTGGTGGATCATTTGTCTGAACTTCTGGATCAGCCGGTTGATTTTGCGCATGATGTAGTTGGTGAGCAGGCAAAACGCAAAACTGCTGAATTGCCAGCCGGACAAGTGCTGCTCCTGGAGAATACAAGGTTTGAGCCGGGAGAAGAGAAGGGAGATCCTGATCTGGCGCGACAATTGTCTGAGTTTGGAGATTTTTATATCAACGATGCTTTTGGGACGGCTCATCGGGCGCACGCTTCCACCGCCGTGATTGCCCAGTACTTTGACAAAGAGCATAAAGGTTTTGGGTTTTTGATGGGGAAGGAGCTTGGATTTGCAGATCGGGTGAGAGAGAATCCCGAAAAACCTTATACGGCGATTGTGGGCGGTGCTAAGGTGTCTGACAAGATTGGTTTGCTTGAAAATCTTCTCGGGAAATGTGATAATATTCTGGTAGGAGGAGGAATGGCATATACTTTTTACAAAGCTTTGGGAGGGGAAATCGGAGATTCTCTCGTCGAGTTGGATAAGCTTGATTTGGCAAAGGAGATCCTGGAAAAAGCTGAAAAGAAGAATACAAAGATCGTTTTGCCGGAGGATAGTGTTGTGGCAGATGCTTTTAATAATGAAGCTAAAACTCAAACCGTTTCAAGCGATGAAATTCCCGCCGGTTGGATGGGGTTGGATATCGGGCCTCGGGCTGTAGAAGCGTTTTCAAAAATAATCAAAAACTCCAAAACGGTGATGTGGAATGGTCCGATGGGTGTGTTTGAGATGGAAAAATTTGCGCAGGGAAGTATCGGTATCGCCAAAGCGATGGCTCAGGCTACGAGTGAAAACGATGCATTTACGATGGTAGGTGGAGGAGATTCCGTTTCTGCGATCAATCAGGCCGGATTGGCGGATTCGGTGACGTTTATTTCTACCGGTGGTGGTGCAATGCTCGAGTATCTGGAAGGGAAAACGCTTCCCGGAATTGAGGCAATAGAAAAATAAAGCGGCGTTCGGAGAAAGAAGTATGCAGATCAATCATCGCATACCGTAAAAAAGAGAGGCGGTTCTTCCAGTAAAAGAACCGCCTCTCTTTTTTATCATATCGATTTGATTATTTCATACGATGTTGAATCACCTTCTTCCGGTAGGTGTTTCATCTCCAAAGTTGAACAGAATACTGAACCGGAGCGTCTTATCGAGTGGAGAAGAAGATTGTCGTGTGCTCTGTGTGGAGAGCAGGTAAGAAAGATTGATTCCGATGATATTGTATTTGATTCCGAGACCTGCTGTTAGATATTTTCGATTTCCTTTGATCGGAGATTCATAGAAATATCCCGCACGGACGGCAAACTGATCCGCATACCAATACTCTGCACCAAAAGACCAAGTCAATTCACTTAGTTCTTCTTTGAATCCTCCCGGTGCATCTGAGAAGGAATTGAACCAGGATTGCAAGGAATTGGCGTTGACACTTTCTTCTGCTTTCTCAGGATCTACTTGCGGAGTCGGCACCATTAGCTTGTTGACATCCGTCGTTACGGTGATTTTATTATAATCATCAAAATTCGCTTCATAGGCTACACCCAAACCGATATTGGCAGGGATGAAGAAGCTTCTGTCTTGTACGTAGGAAATTTTGGAACCCAGATTCCGCAAGGACAATCCGATGTTTAGATTATTCTTATAATATCCCTCCATCGGTATTTTATATAAAAATGAAATGTCTGCTGCTCCAGCAATTCCCGATTGAATTTCACTACCGTTCACCGTTTGGTTGGAAGCCAGGTTTGAATAGATGAATTTACCCCCTACACCCACGCTGAAATTTTCGCCCAGCAGACGCGCATATCCTAAGGAAAGTTCAAATTCATTGGGACTTCCGAATCCCATTGGATCACCATTTTCATCTGTATATTGAATTTCACCCAAGCTGAAATATCTCAATGAACCGGTGACCGCTTGAAAATTATCCAGTTTCGTATATCCCGAAACGTAGCCAAGAAACACATCATTCAATCCCAGGTTTTTGAGCCAGGGTGTATAAGTGAGTGATATTTCTGCATCTTCTTCTGCAAACGCCAGCCGCGAAATATTGTATGCGATGGCATTGGCATCACCGGAGATCGCGATACCGGCATCTCCCATGGCACCGCTCCGTGCATCGGGTGTGATCGATAAAAATGGTACCGCAGTGGGGATGGCATTTGGGCATTTAGTCCCGTCGGGATAAGTAAGCATCCCGGTCGCAGGGTTGATCTCACATTGAGCTTGTACATAAGCCCATGTTGAGAAGGATAAAATAAATAGAAGTAATATTTTTTTCATGTTGATGTTTGTATCCGGAAAACTGCAAATATAGAGATATTATTATTTTAATTTAAAAGGAGGAGTTTTTGGAAATCACTGTTGATCTCTGTTTTTTTGCTTCCACTCTCCTGAATTACTTTTATTTTATATATGTACACACCATTCGCCAATTTTTGATTCCATTGATCCCTTCCGTTCCACTGGATTCCTCTCACCAGGCTGCTTGATGAATTCCGCTGCTCCAGAATCCGGTGCACCATGCGGCCTGAAGGGGTGAAAATATCAATGACAATCGAGATGTCTTCCCCGATCATTGGATTTTCAAATTGAAATTCTGTTTGATCAAAAAATGGATTGGGGTAGTTCAATACTCTTTCCAGCGCCAAATCTTTCTTATTGACATAGAACTCAACAGTTTTTTCGGAAAAATTATTATAACTGTCCCAAACTTTAATCGTCAAAGTATGCTTTCCTGTTTCCAGATTGTCTAATGGATATTCTACGCTACCCTGTGTATAGGAATTGAGATCATAGGCGAAATAATTATTCAGTACAGTCGTAGCAGACGCATCACCATCCAGGTAATAGATAAGATCATGACCGATTCCGTTTCCGCTTACGTTGATTCCGCTTTCATCTTCGATGTCTACCAGAAGTATGGTATTCGCCGGAACTTCATCGCCATTTTCAAAGCTTTTGTCGCCAAGATATATTTTTACATCGGGACCGGTTTGATCATCCGGGATGGGATCGGATGCTGTACCCCCGATCAAAATCTGATCACCCAGTCCCCATGCATCTGACTGGATTCCATCATCACTATACAAGATCAACCGACCCGGACCCACCGCATAATTGATGTCTTTCGGAATAATGAACTCAAACTCAAATTCTCCATTAGAAACAGAAGCTCTTCCTTTGTACAAAATGTTTTGCCAGACACTGTAGGGAGTTTCTGAATTGTCACGGCCCTGCCCCAGAGTATAAAGTGTTTTTTTCTTGTCATAGAGGGTGGGATAAAGCGTTCCGTTGAATTGGGTCTGTGTTTGGTCATTGTAATCGGTGATTCTTCCTTTTATTTTTACTTTACCCAGTGCTCCCAGCCGGATCGAATCCGAGGTGGGATTTTGACCATTGATATCTTCCACAAGAATCTGATATTTTGGTATTCCAATCGTCATCGCCGGATCTCCCAGAAGAGCAAACTTTCTGGAATTGATATCTAAAGTATCGGATCGATGGGCGTTTTTTGCCAGCCGCATCCACTCTCCCTGTTCGGGGGGCGCATCCATCCGCTCCATCAGTCGATCAAAAAGAGAATTGGTCAGCCGGTCATTGGAGTTGGCATATACGACCCGTGTCGTGGTGAAAAGAGAAATAGCTCCTTTGTCCGGAAGGACGAGCGAATATTCCCCCGCCGTGATTTCCTTTGGATCATCATATCCGGCAAAGGTACAGGTAGCGGTCACGAGAATCGGATACTTATTTGGATTGTTCCATTTTTCCAGATCCATTTTTGTAAGAATGGCTTCATCTGCCCAGCCTTTCGAACTGCCGTGCCCTTGATAGTTCATCATGATTTGTCCCTGATAAGCTCCGTTGTTGATCAGCTCGTTGACTCGTGGACTAAAAAATCCATTGGGTGCGGTTTGTTTAGGAAAACCATCGATGTATGCTTTCCCGATCTGAAATCTGGGTTCCTTTGTTTCGATATTGTTGCTGAGGCGTTCATTGTAATTGACGAAAAGATTGTGATTCCCGTCATCGGAGACCATCAACACATTTTTACGCCAGTCTCCGAATCGCTGTGGATGCGTCTCATAGGCGATGATTTTTTGAACCATAATATCTGCTTCAGAAGTCGTCCTTACCGGAATTCGACCGATCGAAATATCGAGGGCTCCTTTCAGATCACCTCCCTCATGATCATCAAGAAGAGCATAATAATCATCGGACGGAAAAGCCCTGATCGGGTTCAATGAATTTTCGGTTTCATAAACCGGGATGAAATTTTCATCCGGGAAGTCAAACTTTTTCGGATCGTATTTATAGACATAACTTCCGTCTCCAAATAAAAGAACTCGGATGTCTCTGTTTCCACGGTCATAAAGCATTTTTATGAAATTTCGGATCGCGGAGGGATCTACTTTTCCGGAGGAGTATTCATTATAGATGTGGCGGACATTGACCGTTTCTACCTTGAAGTTATTATAGTTTTTACGGTGATTGGCGAGTGTTTCCACAGATCGCGCAAAGCGGGAATGATATATGATCAGGTAGTCGACCGATGTCATTTCATGGAGGTTTTGATTGTCGATTATTTGTGCATTTCGGATTTGTGTGACCTGACCGGGATCAAATACAAAATAGGCATTCATTTCATCCGAAGAAGGAGCTTCTCGCCGGAACCACATTTGATTGTTTTCATTTAAAGCAGGCAAAAAACGAGTGTTCAGCGGATCCGTAATGTCAAGCACCAAAAGATTTTCCCGGGCTCCGCGGATATGTACATAGGGTTCATCAGAAAAAAGGCTGAAATAATATGGAGTTCCCGCATATCTGAGGGATTTACTGTAAGCCAGCTGAATGTATTCGAGCCAACCCCGGCTACTGCTTTGGCGGGTTTCGTGATGCAGGGATATCGTTGGATTCGCCAGAGAAAGTTTTTCTTTGAAATCAACATGCCGTGCTGCAATACCGTATCGTTCTGTCATCGTGACGGATAAAATAGAAGAGGAAAATTCTCTTTCTCCTACTTGAAATGTGATCGTATTGGGATGATCAGAGCGGCCGGCAAATCCGGCAGAAAAAAGAACTTCTTGATCCGGATCGATATCCAAAGTAGAGATCAATGAGCTATAATCACGGCGTGCAGGGCCTGTAAATGCATCCGTATACCATACCCGGCCCGAACCTTGAAGGATGCTTTCCAAAATATTGTAATTGGCTTCCCGGTACAGAAACACATCCGAGCCTGTCTGAACTGCAGAAGAGGGCTGATCAGTCATCGGTTCCGGAACAGTCATTACTTTTCCTTTTGTCACCCCGTACCGAAGAAAATAATAGTTGGTGTCGGAGTATATATTATGTTCCGTCGTGAGAAAACCTGATTCTCTATCGCTTTTTTTGATGTTGCGACCCTGACCATAAAAGTAAATTCCGTCGGAAGGGCCGTCCAATTGATTGTCGATATAAAAAGAAACTTCTTCCAGATCATCGGTTTTTTCGTCTCCGGCACCATAGGGGAGCGAAGGACCATGCCCTGTGAAAAGCTGGAGAAGATCCGGGTCAAATCCTGCTTCTGTCCATGAAGAAGGAAGTTGGTCACGGGTGATCTTGTATATAGTGCTTTCTACGATGGGTAGCTTCAATATTTTTCCCTCTGCCAGAACTGATTCCGATTTGAAGGTGACGCTCCGGGTATTGCGGGGTCGGGGATGAGGGATGCGATCGATGATCAGACTTCCTTTTTTCAGGATGGTGACCCTGCTGCCGGAGGATTTGATAGGATAAAGGAAAATGGTACCATATTTTTGTCCTTTTTCCATTTCGGTATAGGTTCGGATATGATAAGAGGACTGCAGATTGTCCGGGATGCGAAATCCTGAAATCTCTTCCTCCTCAGAGATCCTCAGATTGACGGAAATACTGTCTCCTTCCCGGATCGGAATTCGACGAAAGACGACCGGAAGATTACCGGAATCATATCCTTCATTTTGCAATAAAAATTCTTTGCCTTCCCGGATGTGCCATTCCAGATCAAGGTCGATCTGGTTTTGACCAGGGAGGCGCAGAAGAACAGTGAATAGAAATGATATCAGTACAAATAATCTCATTGAATCAGCTGAATCTGAATATTGTCGATTAAAAACTCCTCTTTTTTATGATTCCAAATATAGAAATCTGTTCGGATTAAAGGTTCAGAAGTAGCAGGAAGAAGGAGTTCTCCTTCATGGACTTCCCACTCACCCTTCTGAAACGTATGGAGATAATGGATGTTATAAAATTCATCATCAGATGTATGGCTGTGAGCAACTGCTGCCAGTTCGGCTTCATCAACTGCTTTTGAATAAAATCGGAATCGAATCGATTTTTTACCGGTCAAAGCATTGCGAGGAATCTGGAGGGTGGCGCTGTAAATCTGATTTTCATTCATTTCTTCGGCACGATATCCATCATAAGAATCCTTGGTGGTGATGTGGGGAGCACGTAAATACCAAAAATCCTGTTTGGATTCATAGTTCATCTGATAATCCCACGGAGAAGATTCGGCAGGGCTCTGAGCTGGTGCAGATACCGGAGGATGAAAAATGCGGATTGTTCCGATGATCAACAAAGGTATTCCAGGAAGAAGCAACGGGAACGAAAAATGATCTTTTAAAATCAAAAAAACACATCCACTCAAAAAGATGATCAGCGTCCAGAATAGATGATGGATACCTCCTGAAGTGTATTCCAGTGTGAGTTGATGCAAGCCGGCGGGAACTTTCATTTTGATCATACTGATGTTGCTGGGATGGATGGGAAGGATTTTGTCGTTGAGATATCCCCTCCAGTTTTTGTGATAGTTTTGATTGAAGATCAATTGAGCCGATTCAGGAGTCAATATGTCAATTTCAAACCGGTTCAGGGATGCGGACCGAATGTTGATTTGATCGTCAAACCGGAGATGATCAGGGGGCAGGAAATTTCCCTGATCCCTGCTGAGATATGCGATAGGAAATCGCATTTGTTCTGTCCATTTATTGGAATTTTTCAGATCATTGTGTAGTCGGGATTCATAGGGCCAGAATCCATCTTTCACGATTTGTGAAGCATAAGTTCCTGTGTTGTGGTGAAAGCCGTCGAATGTAAAATCCTGATCAAGCTTTTTTCCTACTGGAAGATTCGGATCAACAGAAAAGATTTTCTTTTCCGGTTTGTATAAGTGCGATTCAAAATCTTTGACTGGTACGGGATGATAGAATTGATCCTGATGATAAAAATGATGAAAAATTCCGCTGATGATGATCAGAATTCCAAGGATCAGAATCGAAAAAGGAGTTTTTATCAGGAAAATAAGAAGATTTTTATTTCTCGCAGAAGTCGCTGTTTTTTCAATACCTCGCAATCCAAGAAGTATGATGGAAATGAGAAAGAAAATATGTGCTACGGGATGGAAGAATTTAATGTAATCAGAGCTGGGAGCAAGCTGGGTGAATAGTGCTGAAATTAAAATGGTACTCGTCCATGTGAGGTCGGTCCTGCGGGGTTTTTGAAGAAGATTCATCCCTGTAAATAATAGAAAAATAGATAGGGAAATGGGAGCAAAATTCCAGCGAGTGAGATTGTTGATGGAAAGTGCTCCGGTATCGGGCATGAATGATTCCTTTGTGAAATAGAGAATTTGTTCATAATATATCTTTGCGGTGAGCAGGCTCGATATCGTTGTGATGATCCATATATGGAAGGCAGGAAAATTTGATAAACGGAGCGGACGGATGTGAAAGAACCGGAATGGCAGGATCAACAGTATGATTCCTGTGAGGAGTAAAACAAAGGAAGCATCGGCAGAGGTGGAAAATAAATAGATGCATACGGCAAGGAAGAGGAGGTGAGAACGATGTTGATTTTTGATGTAAGTAAATATCAGATAAAGGATCAGCGGACTCCATGCTGCTCCTGACAATAGTTCAAAACCTCCATGTCCAACCAGAAAAAAACCGCATAAAGAATAAAAAAGACCTGCGATAATCCGGCTTACGGGATGGTTTAGAAAAATGCTGGAGAATTTATAAAAACCCAAACCGGCTATGATTATCAGGATCAGAAAGAGCGAGTTGAGAGCCAAATGAGGAGAGGCGAACAGTCCTCCCAAAATCAGATGTACCGGATTCCAGAAGGTCGGTACAAGTGCAGTCGCCCATCCCTGATCCTGGAAGGGGTTCCACAATGGAAGTTCGAAATTCCAGACAGCTGTCCGGATAAGGGAAAAAACGGGAATCATCCGGTCTGCAACTTCCGGAGATAATGTGGTGTTTCCCTTGTAGAGCGGCCAAAACAGAAAAAAACTCATGAATATGAGTAGGGTGTTAAAATATTTGTCGATCGAATGGTGTTTCTTCATGTAACAAGGACAAAGAACCTGTTTTTCTGTCAAATATATAAGGGAACAAAATAAGAAATAAAAAATTCCGTTTTCAGAATTGACAATATAACCTGTATTATTCATGAAATTCAATTTATTCAGATCTAAGGCGTTGGAAATTGCAGCCATAGTAGACCATTGGAAGACTCCTGCAACGCAAGAGATGGATGAATTGAATTCAAAAAACTGATTATTTTAGAGGGATGAATCAAGTAGTAGTCGATATTGTACGTAATTAATTCAAAAGTTTTGGTGAATAATGCAGGATAAGTTTGTAAAAGATTAAATTTGCAGATCAAAGGATAATTTCATGCGCATATTTTTATATTACATTTTTGTTGGAGCGATGCTCTTCGGGATTTCTTCCTGTAAGAAAAAGAGTGTTTCCTCTACGACTGGTTGGAGATACAATAGCGAAGAATGGGGTGGGTTTCAAAAGCTGGATTATCAAGGTCAGGCGACTGGTCCCAACTTAGTTTTGATCGAAGGAGGTACATTTACCATGGGGAACCCTCAAGAGGATGTTATGGCCCGGTGGGATGCGGTGCCGCGTAGAGTGACCGTTTCTTCATTTTATATGGATGAAACCGAAGTGGCCAATATCGATTACAGAGAGTTTGTTTACTGGACCAAGCGAGTTTTTGGTGAACAGTATCCTGAAAGAGTTCAGGAAATTACTCCGGACTCGATGGTCTGGAGAGAAGAACTGGCTTACAATGAACCTTATGTGGAAAATTATTTCCGTCATCCTTCCTATGATGATTACCCGGTGGTAGGAGTGACTTGGGAGCAGGCAGTGGAATATTGTAAGTGGCGGACAGACCGGGTCAATGAAATGATGTTGATCGAAAAAGGAATTCTCAATCCCAATCCTGATCAGAAAAACGAGGACAATTTTAATACTGATGCATATCTGGCAGGACAATATGAAGGATCTGTCCGGAAAAACATGAAAGATCTGCAAACGGGAGGTGAAAGACCGGTGAATTATTCAGACGGGATATTGTTACCCAGCTATCGATTGCCGACGGAAGCGGAGTGGGAATATGCTGCTTATGCCCTGCAGGGGAATCTGGAATCTGAAGCCAATGATCTGATCACGGATCGAAAAATATATCCGTGGAATGGAAACACCGTAAGATATAAGTGGAGAGGAAAGAATCAGGGTCAGTTTTTGGCCAACTTCAAACATGAAGCGGGTAACTATATGGGGGTAGCGGGTAATCTGAACGATGAAGCTGCCATTCCTGGACCAGTACGTAGTTTTTACCCGAATGATTTTGGCCTGTACAATATGGCAGGAAATGTGAGCGAATGGGTAGCGGATGTGTACAGACCGATGCATAGTCTTACTTTGCGGGATGTGGATAATCAGGATTTGAATCCATTCCGTGGAAACGTATTTACAACAAAAGAGAGAAATGAAGATCTTTCCCTGGTAGAAAAAGATAGTTTGGGTCGGATCAAAGAACGATTGATGACGGAGGAGGAACTGGAGAAGATCAGATCGATCAGTGTGGCGGATGCGCGTGGTTTCCAGGATGGAGATGAAGATTCTGGAGCAGAATATATATATGGTGAAAATTCACTGATTTCTGACAGTACACGAGTGATCAAAGGTGGTTCATGGGCGGATCGGCCTTATTGGCTGAGTCCTGGGACAAGAAGATTTATGCAGCAGGATATGGCGAGTCGTTCGGTGGGTTTCCGTTGTGCGATGACTCGAAATGGTCCGCCGACTGGTAATGAAGGTAAGGGAGGAAATATGTTTAAGAAAAAACGATCCAGACGACGATAAAAAACGATTGACGAAATAAATAATGAAGAAAGCCTTCTTGAATTCAGGAAGGCTTTTTTATTTTTAAAGATGGAAATTTTAGAAAAACTTTTTTCGATCGTACAGCAGGGCGCTGGAGCGAGTATTGATACCCGTACATTGCAAGCAGGGAATGTGTTTTTTGCTTTGCCTGGAAATCGGGTGGATGGACATCAGTTTGTAGAACAAGCGTTGAAAAAAGGGGCTGGAGCCGCAGTGGTTTCACGGTCTGAATTTGTGCTGGATGATCGGTGTTTTCAAGTAGATGATGTTTTGACCGCAATGCAGGACCTGGCCCGTCACTATCGACAAACTCTAAATCCTGCCGTGATAGCGATCACCGGAAGCAATGGCAAGACGACCAATAAAAATCTTCTCAAAGCTGTTTTTCAGAAAAAATATAAAACCCACGCTACTTCAGGTAATTACAATAACCATATCGGTGTTCCCCTGACGATCTTGAATGCGGGAACAGATACTGAATTTTTGATCGTGGAAATGGGAACCAATCATTTTGGGGAAATTGATCATTTGTGCCAGATTGCAGAACCCCGATTTGGAAGTATTTTAAATATCGGAAAGTCTCATCTTGAGTTTCTTGGCTCCGAAAAAGGTGTACGGAAAGCTAAAGCTGAAATGGCTGATTATCTTTCCTTAAATGATGGTGTTCTTTTTATCAATAAAGAAGAACAGTCCATCCATTCTCTTGAGGAACACACGGTTCGTCAATTCGTCTTTGATCGAAATCATCTTCCAGGAAACGTGGATAGAAAGGTGAAAGTGGAAAAAGAAACACCTTTCATTCAGCTGAAGATTATAGAAAAAAAGAATGAATGGAGGGTGAAAAGTTCTTTATGGGGCGAACACAATGTGAGAAATTTGATTCATGCTATTGGAATCGGGCTCTATTTTGATGTGCCGATCGAAGATGTGGTGGCAGCATTGGAAGATTTTTCTCCGGAAGACAATCGCTCTCAGATCCTCGATGTTGATGGATTTCAAATATATCTGGATGCCTACAATGCCAATCCGACCAGTATGCATGCTGCCATCCTGGCATTTTCCAAAATACATCCGGAAGGAGCTGTTGTTCTTGGAGATATGGGAGAATTGGGTGAGGGCGAGTTGGAAGAGCACGAAGATATTATCGAGACGATTCTTTCTTCACCTTTTCGAAAGAGAATATTGATAGGTTCATTGTTTACCAGGGCAGGCATGGGGAAAGCAGGGTTGAAATGTTTTCCGGATACAAGATCCGCACAGAAAGAGTTTGATGCTCTTCGGACCGATCCGTCTGTTCGAGCAGTATTGATCAAGGGTTCCCGGTCAATGCGATTGGAGCAGCTTTTGTGATGGTATTGGATTTTGATCCTATTCGATCAAATCCTTCAAGTGCTCATATATCGACATCAGTCGGATGGGAATATCTTCATTGGCAGCCGACATGTATTCTTCGTGATTGGAGGCGATCCATTGGTGATCAGAAAGAGCATCAGGAAGTGTAAAAGGAATTTTATGAAACCAGTTTCCGGTGATTTGATCTTTTCTGAACAGGAGATTTTCTTCAATCATTTTTGAATCAATAGTGAAATCTTGTAATTGCGTATCCGGGATAGGCCATGTCTGTGCTTTTTCTGTGGCGCCATACCAATAATACCATAGAATTTGCATGGCCGTATGGAGTGTGAGATCATAAGGATCCCGTTCAGGCGTATCAAGCCCATACAAAACCAAATATCTGTTCTTACTGCTTTGGCCCGCTATATATGCCAGGATGTTCGCATCTTCCGACGGAATGCCGCTTACATTTTGACTGTTTTGAGCAGGTGCATCACTCCATTTGAGGGCATTGAGATTGAAGAAAACAAAATTACTATCTGCTAAAAATAGCCGCGCAGGTGCGATATCTTTCCTTAGTGCACCCAGTCTTATGCTGTGTGGGTGATGGATATTGGAATCAGAAAGATGGATTTGTTCTCCGATATAATTAATGAGAATAGTGTTGTTTTGACTGTTGTCTTTAAAGTATTTCATTCGTTCATCATCTGTCTCGGATTCACCGATATATGAGAAAATACATTTCTGTTGTGAAATATCGATTGATTGGCTGATCATTCGGAGTACGTTTTCAGAGGTGGAAAAGAGAACCTTTTTTGTCGGAGAAGTGATTTGTTGAAATTCCGGCGTAAGCGAGAAGATGTCTTCTGTGGATTGAATGGAAGGGGGGGAAGAGAGATTTTTGCTCATTTCCTTGAATATCCGGAGTCCTTTTTGTTGTAAATCGGGAGTGAGAGAAAAATATTGCTGTGTCAATTGAATATGTTTTCTATGTTCAGTGATGAATGAATAAGTGTAATTAAAGCAAAAATAGTTGAACTATTACCTGAAATGTTGTATTTTTTACGAATAAATCGCTAAATTGCTTTTTTTTGTGTGATGCAAAAATGCAACTTCTATTCTTTAATGAAGAATATATGAAAATAAATAATTGCCCTATGAATATTAAAAAAATCAGACACTTAGTTCTTTTGTCCGGGATCATGCTTTTCTGGAATCTGAATATGGATGCACAAGACCCGGGTACAGTTACGATCGATAGTGAAAAAACTGTTGATGCTGAACAAAATGATCAATGGAAATCAGGAGATAATCCCTATCCGGCACGACCACGTGATATGTGGGAGCTGGGAGTCAATATCGGACATCCGATGATCAGTGGAGACGTCGAACCTTTGATCCCCTCCGGATTTGGGGCCGGATTGCATCTGCGTAAATCTTTGAATTATTTTTTCTCTCTTAAGTTGACGGGGAATTATTTTTCTACAAAAGGATTGGATGCGCGGCCGCAAAGTTTAAGTTCTCTGGTTAATGAAAAAACATTCACACAAAATAACCTGAAAGGAAGATTTGGAGAGCAAACTGCTATTCATAGGAATTATAAAACTACCATCTGGACAGGAGGACTCGAAGGGGTGGTCAACATCGGAAACCTTTTATTCCATCAACCCAATCCGAAATGGAATATGAATATTTCAGCTGGAATTGGTTTCCAGATCCCAAAAACAAGGGTCAATCTTTTTGATGGTAATAATAATTACAACTGGGCGAGTGTCACACAGGGTTTGGATTTGGGCTCAAAATCAGATAGAAAAACAGCCCGGAAGCGGTTGAAAGATATGTTGGATAATTCCTGGGAAACCAAAGGTGGTGTCGATAAGAATATCCGTGCCTTAGGTGATGATAAAAGCTTATACCCTACTTTCACTGGTTCACTGGGTGTCGTCCGAAAGATTAATGATAGAATCAATTTGGGACTACAGCATCAGGTGGTATTTGCCGACAATGATCTTCTCGATGGATTTGAATACAGAAGTGCCTCCGATATGTCCAACAGCAATGACGTATTACATTATACCAGCTTGAGCCTCAATTTTAATTTAGGCAAGAAGAGTAAGCGAACTGAACCTCTGTATTGGAACAATCCAATGGCACCGGTATTATCAGATGTAGCTGAAGTGAAATCTCGACCCGTGGTCAATTTAAGTGAATCGGAAGTAGAGGACTTGCTTGAAATGTTGGAGCGGGATGCAGAAAGGCCTGAGCCATTACAACTGGAGGATGTTGCTCAATATATGCAGGATCAGGGATATTTGACAGAAGATGAAATCAATGAAATCATCAACAATAAAATATCCAATCTGAGAATGGATTGGTGGTTGCCGATGATTCATTTCGATCTGGACAAATATTATGTAAGACCTGAATTCTATGGACACCTCAAGCATGTGGCTACTGTTCTTAAAAATCACCCTAATGAGAAAATGGTAGTAAGAGGATTTGCAGATAATCGGGGGGCGGAAGATTACAATGAAGTTCTGTCCTACAATCGTGCAAAGGCTGTGATCGACTATCTGGTGGAGGAGTATGATATTCCACGAGAGCGGATGATCCTTCAGTATAAGGGAGAAGATGAAGAGCTTGTTCCGGGATTGCCTGACAATCACACTCTGGATCAAAGAGAGGAAAGACAGCAGTTCCTTAATCGACGGGTTGAGTTTTATATCGCTCGTCCTGGTGATGAAAGTATGGATCGACCGGATGGTCCTGAAGCAGGAGAAGGGACACCGGGATCATCACGACCAGGAACAAAATACAGCGGAAATAAAAATTCCGGATATTGATTTAAGAAAATTAGTGATTCATAATTAAGAAGGGGAAGATCGAACAGGTCTTCCCCTTTTTGATTTAGGTAAGTGGAGGTCGAGATGACAGAAAGAATTCTCTTTTCAAACCTTCTAAATCTGTGTTATTCAGTATGTCAGTATCTTATGACCTCTGTTTATGAAGAGGGGGTGAGTGAGGATGTATGGAGATGAAAACAGGAAGAAGAGGCAGTTTTGAATAAGAAGTTTTGTTAGAAGAATGTCTGAGGTGTTTTTGCAAGTGATGGAATGTGATTGCTGCGGCTAAAGATTACATTCGATTGTGTTCGAACGCGGACGAATTGAGGACTTGGATTTAGCCCGGATTACTCATGAGTTTTGCTGCATGTAGGACCGAGACGACGAAAGCTGCAGGTGTCGTCCTTTTAAGACGACATCAAGGTTTTTGTAATGAAGGAGGATGCACGTGTCTCGGTCATAAGACGAGATGAAGCAAAACCAAACAACATCCATTTTGAGGAGTTTCAATACCTCAAAAATGACGACAACCATCTAATAATCAGCGGGGCAGAACAAATAAAATAATGTTGTGGTTGCATAATGCGGGCTCACTATGAAAGTGAGTACCAAGATTCAGAACTGAATAAAAAAAAGCCACTTTTACGCAATAGCAAAAGTGGCTGATATATCCTGTCCTTAGCCTAATAATGCTAAGGATTATTTTCCGGCGACCTTTGAAATTATCGTAATAATTTCATTGGATTTTCCAGATATGATTTCAGTGTCTGGAGGAATTGAGCACCCAAAGCACCATCGATCACCCTGTGATCACAGGAAAGCGTGACTTTCATCGTGTTTCCGATGACGATTTCGCCATCCTTCACTACAGGCTTTTCTACGATCGTTCCTACCGCAAGAATCGCAGAATCGGGGGGATTGATAATTGCAGTAAATTCCTCTACCCCAAACATTCCAAGATTGGAGATCGTGAAAGTATTTCCTTGCATTTCCTCCGGTTGCAGTTTTCGTTCTCTTGCTCTACCGGCCATTTCAACAATCTCTGATCTGATCTGAGAAAGAGATTTGTAGTCTGCGTTTCGGATGACAGGTACCAATAATCCTTCATCGACAGCCACTGCTACACCGATATTGATATTTCCATTGACCACGATCTGGTCATCCTGCCATGAGCTATTGATGATAGGATGCTGCCGAAGCGTCACTGCTGCTGCTTTTATCATCATATCATTGAAGGAGATTCGATCATCCTCCCCTTCATTTAGTGTTTTTCGGGCTTTAATGGCATTGTCCATATCGATTTCGACCGTTACGTAGAAGTGAGGAGAGGTAAACTTACTCTCACCCAGCCGTTTTGCAATTACTTTTCTCATTTGTGTGACCGGGATGCTTTGATCTTCCGCACCCAGACTGATTTGAGAAGCTGCAGGCGTGGTCACAGGAGCAGATTTTCCTTTTTCAATAGCCTCCTCTACATCTTTTTTGATGATACGTCCTCCATCACCGGTTCCGGTAATGGTCTGGAGATCGATTCCTTTTTCTGAGGCGATTTTTTTAGCAAGTGGAGAAGCTTTGATTCGACCACTCTCGGTTTTGGAAGATGCCGGCGCTCCTTCCGCGCTTTCTTTCTGCGGTTGGGGAGTCTCCTCTTTCTTTTCTTCTTCCTTCTCTTCGGTGACATCTTCTTTCTCTTCTTCTTTCAAGAGATGCTCATAATCTTCCCCTTCTTCGCCGAGGATGGCGATGATGGAATCAACTGGAACGGGACCTTCTTTGACGTGAATATGAAGAAGAACTCCCTCTTGATAACTGTCCAGCTCCATCGTAGCTTTATCGGTTTCTACTTCAGCCAATACATCTCCGGGTTCTATCATGTCGCCTTCTTTTTTGAGCCATCCGACGATGACACCTTCTTCCATCGTATCGCTCAATCTGGGCATTCGAATAACTTCTGCCATTGCTATTTTTTGTTTTACGGTTAAAATACAACAGGCAAAGATAAAGAAACTATTATAAATGATTATTATCAGAATAAGGATAAAGAAAATGTTATTTTTGAGTCATGAATCATTTGCCAAAAAGCTTTGAAGCACTCATCGATCAATTGAGTCAGCTTCCTGGAATAGGAAAAAAATCAGCAATGCGACTGGCAATGCATCTTGTAGAGCATAAAGAGGAGCAAATCGGTGCGTTGACGGAGTCCTTGCAGAGAGTTCAAACGGATCTCAAGTTTTGTCGAGTGTGTGGAAATTATTCGGATCTGGAATTGTGCAATATCTGCAGCAATCAGGCGCGGAAGAATGGGATCATCTGTGTAGTTGAATCCGTGAAAGACCTGATCGCGATAGAAGAAACAGGACAATTCAATGGCCGATATCACATATTAGGAGGTTTGATTTCACCAATCGATGGAATCGGACCGGAAGATTTGACCATTGAAGAATTGATGAACCGAATCGAACAAGAAGAGGTCAGCGAATTGATCATGGCGATCAGTTCTACCATCGAAGGTGATACGACCTTGTATTATCTATCTCGCCATACCGAAGATAAGGTCAAAATTAGTTCGATTGCCCGAGGAGTTTCATTTGGTGGGGAATTGGAATATGCGGATGAATTTACTCTGGGACGGGCGATATTGCGACGGCTGCCGATCGATCAAATATTTAATGGAGAATCCTGATGAAACTGTCTGTCATTGTAGTGAGTTACAATGTGAAGTACTTTCTCAATATATGTCTGAAGTCTTTGCAAAAAGCGATAGATGGAATGAATGGAGAAATCATCGTCATCGACAATGCGTCAGAGGACGGGTCTCAGAAACTATTGAGAAATAATTTTTCCGGGGTCAGGCGAATAGAAAATAAAGAAAATATTGGTTTTGGAAGAGCCTGTAACCAGGGGATTGATTTGGCAACAGGGGAATATGTGCTGATTATCAATCCGGATACTTTAGTGGGGGAGTCTCTTCTGCCCCAGATCCTGGAAATGATGGATCAGGATCTGAGTATCGGAGCATTGGGTATTCGATTGATGGATGGTAAAGGAAATATCCTGCGGGAATCGAAAAGAACCATTCCTACTCTATGGTCTGGATTTACGAAATTTTCCGGATTGGGAGAGCTGTTTAAAAAATCTGCGTTTTTCAATCAATACTATGCGCCTGAACTTCGGTATGACGAGGTGGGTGAAGTGGAGGTATTGCCTGGAGCATTTATGTTGATCCGGCGATCCGTTTTAAATGAAATAGGTGGTTTTGATCCTCGTTTTTTCATGTACGCCGAAGATATTGATTTGTCTTATCGCATTTCCAAAGCTGGATATAAAATCATGTATGCAGGACATTTGTCAGCGATTCATTTCAAAGGAGAAAGTACACAGAAATCACTTTGGAGTTATACCGATACATTTTTTACTTCAATGAAACTTTTTGTTCAAAAATATACAGAAGAGCTTTATTCAGTACGAGTATCATGGGTCCTCCAACGGATGATTCTTGCTATGCTGTGGATCCAAGGTGTTTGGAAAACCCGATTCAAACGCTCGCGGATGAGCACACCCCTGCATCTGGGAGAATGGAATCTTCTCTTATCAAAAAACCCGGATATTGCGAGAAAACTGGAAAAACTGATCGGTCAATCTGTAGCGCATGTCCCGGAAAAAGAAATAGATGATTTTTCTCCGGCGGTTTATCTGAGATATATCCCGGCTCTGGTTCGTACCCGATTGAATATCGCATTGTTTTTGGATGTGAATAGTTTGAGTTTCGATCAGATCGTCGATTTGTGGCGATATCAAAATGGACGTTCGTTTTATTTATTGGACCGGAAAGAAGATTATTTTATTTCATCGGCGGACAAGAGAACACAAGGTCAGATCTATTTTTTGGATAATAACAGATCGCAATGATAAAAGATATTCTGGAATTGACAGAGGACGTATATCAACAAGTGATCGAAATACGTCGGCATTTACATCAAAATCCTGAACTTTCTTTTCAGGAGAAAAAGACTTCACAATACGTAGGTGATCAGCTGGATAAATGGATTATCCCATTCCAAAATAATATTGGTGGATTTGGAATTTCCGGTTCGATTGGTGAACGGGTGGAGGGTGAAAAGACGATCGCATTGAGAGCGGATATGGATGCTCTCCCTATCCAGGAAGAAAACAGGGTACCATATGCTTCAAGAATACCGGGGGTGATGCATGCTTGTGGTCATGATGTCCATACTGCTTCTCTTCTAGGCACATCCTTTGTTTTACGGCAAATGAAGGAAAAACTGAACGGGCAGGTGCGGCTGATTTTTCAGCCGGCAGAAGAAAGATTGCCGGGTGGTGCATCTTATATGATCCAGGATGGGGTTTTGAAAAATCCGACGCCGGCCGCGATCCTGGGACAACATGTCCATCCGCCTCTCAAAGTCGGCGAGGTGGGGTTCAGATCTGGTAAATACATGGCTTCAGTAGATGAAATATTTATCACCTTGAGGGGGCCGGGAGGCCATGGGGCAATGCCTCATCTGTCGGTTGACCTGAATCTATTGGCAGCACATCTTATCATTCAGCTGCAGCAAATGATCAGTCGCCGATCCAATCCGATTGTTCCATCTGTGATTACTATTGGAAAGATGAAAAGTGAAGGAGGGGCGACCAATGTATTACCTGCGAAAGTACATCTTGAAGGGACTTTTAGAACTATGGATGAAAAATGGAGGAAGGAGGCTCACCAAATCATGAAAGATATGGTTTGGCATATGGCGCAATTGATGGGAGCAGAGGCAGAGATTGAGATCAAAATCGGATATCCTTATCTTTACAATGACCCGGAATTGACTGGGAAAGTCCGGGAAGCAGCGATCCAATTTCTTGGCAAGGATAAGGTCAAAGAGCTTCCGGTGCGGATGACTTCCGAAGATTTTTCTTACTATTCTCATGAGGTCTCAGCCTGTTTTTACCGGGTGGGGATTCAGTCTCCTCGGATGGGTAAACGGGAATTGCATACACCTACCTTCGATGTTGATGAGCGATGCTTCCGGACAAGCGTAGGTTTGATGGCTTATCTGGCGATGTTTCTTTTGAAGGAATAATATTTCTAAAAATTTAGAATATATTGATTTTATAGATCAATCATATTGCGCTGATAATTACACAATAGGAGGCGCACGTGGCAGAATTTATTAGAAATAGTTCAGGGATAATTTGCACAATCTAAAATAAATCATCTATATTTGACATATTATAAAAATTCATAATGTGTAATTCCCTTAAACCTCGTGTGAATGGCAAAAGTTTTAATTGTAGATGATGAAGCTGCAATCCGACGTACTCTGAAAGACATCCTGACCTTTGAAAAATATAAGGTAGATGAAGCAAAAGATGGGATGGAAGGATTGGCTAAAATCAAAAAGAGTAAATATGATCTTGTCCTGATGGATATAAAAATGCCCAATATGGACGGGATCGAAGCCCTGGAACGGCTGCAGGATATTCAGCCTGATCTTCCGGTGATCATGATCAGTGGGCATGCGAATATAGACAATGCGGTAGAAGCAGTGAAAAAGGGTGCGTTTGATTTTATATCCAAGCCACCAGATCTCAATCGTTTACTGATCACGGTGCGCAATGCTATGGATCGGGGTAGTTTGGTCAATGAGAAGAAAAATTTGCAAAGGAAGATGAATCGGTATGTAGTGGAGGAGATGATCGGCAGTTCAGCGCCGATGGAAAATGTGCGGCGTATGATCGATTTGGTTGCGCCGACGGATGCACGCGTATTGATTACCGGGGACAATGGTACAGGGAAAGAACTTGTAGCTGCCTGGATTCATCAAAAAAGCAGCCGGGCCAAAAAGCCTTTAGTGGCATTGAATTGTGCTGCTATTCCGGCAGAATTGATCGAAAGTGAATTGTTTGGTCATGAGAAGGGATCTTTTACTTCTGCATTCCGGCAGCGGATTGGGAAATTTGAACAAGCCCATGAAGGAACTCTGTTTTTGGATGAAGTAGGAGATATGAGTCTATCTGCACAGGCGAAGGTATTGAGAGCGCTGGAAGAACATCGGATTATGCGGGTGGGAGGAGACAAAATGATCAACGTGGATGTTCGGGTTTTGGCTGCGACCAATAAGGATTTGAGAAGTGAAATAGAACGTGGAAAGTTTCGGGAGGATTTGTTTCATCGATTGCAGGTGATCAATATCAATGTTCCTTCTTTGAATGATCGAAGAGAGGATATACCCGAATTGGTGTCACATTTCACTGAAAAAATCTGTACCTCCAATGGATATCCAAAAAAGAGATTTACCAAAGAGGCGATCCAGCTTTTGCAGGAGCACAACTGGACAGGAAATATCCGTGAACTTCGGAATGTAGTAGAACGTTTGATTATATTGAGTGTCGAAGATATTGATTCCGATATGGTCGAAAAATATGTCTACCCAGATGTTTATCAAAAACCGGGAATCAAGGAGTTTATGAATAGGTTTTCGTCACTGGAGGAAGCAAAATCCTATCTGGAACGGGAATACAAAAAGCAAAAATGAATTTCTACTGTTGAATAAGAAGTAAATTGAAGTTTATAAGTTATGAAAAGTGGAAATGGAGCCAATAAACCAAAGGTAAGAAAGAAGCAGTGGCACGTTTTGAAAGGGCAAAACTCCTGGACTTTATTCAAGGTGATCTCCGAAATCGTGAATGGATTTGAGACGATGAATGCAGTCGGACCTTGCGTGTCGATTTTTGGATCTGCGCGTACAGAAGAAGATGATCCTTATTACAAAGCGGCCGAAGAGGTCGCCCGACTACTGGTAGGACAAGGATTTGGAGTAATTACCGGGGGAGGACCCGGCATCATGGAAGCAGGGAATCGGGGAGCCTACAATGCGAAGGGGGTTTCAGTAGGATTGGGAATCAATCTTCCTTTTGAAGTGGGGATCAATAAATACATCGGATCGCAAACGAATCTTCACCATCGGTATTTTTTCGTAAGAAAAGTGATGTTTGTAAAATATGCTCAGGCTTTTGTTGCCTTTCCGGGGGGGTATGGAACATTTGATGAATTATTTGAGGTCCTGACATTGGTTCAGACAAAAACCATAAAACCGATTCCGATCATTTTGTTTGGATCGGAATACTGGAGTGGTATGCTCGACTGGCTGAAAAATACAGTCTACGGCCAATGTGAAAATATCAACGAAGAGGATATCGATCTGATGATGGTCACTGATGATCCCAAAGAAGTGATTCGGCATATTTGCTATTTCTATGAAAATGAGAAAAAGGAACGTCTGCAGCCTAATTATGATCTGTAAAACATAATGGATAAAGGGGGGACGAGGAGAATTTTTCTTAGTTGCGGAATAACCATTCGATGCCCATTCTCAACATGGGATCGGGCTGTGGATAATGGTAAACATCATAGAAAATATGGGTCGGTTGCCATAACAGATTCATATTTTCCATACGGACAAAGAATTTAAAAGTCTTGACCCGAAAAGCAAAAAACGGGATCCATCTCAATTCTGTATCGAGCCGGTGGTCTGTAGGTATGAATGACTGAACATAAGGCAGATAATAGTTGGCGTAATGGTTGTTTTTCCAGAAAGCCGTTACACCAAGATTGATGTGCATTCTGTTTTTAAACCACTTGTCTTCGATAAAAATCGAATGCCGTCCCGACAGGGTAGGGTAATAGGGATGATTGTTTTCAGATAAAAAGAAGTTCAGGTGATTTTTAAAATGAAAGATTCCGAGATGTAGATGCGCTTCCGGACGAAAGGAGATAATGGTCTGATCTCCCATTACATCGGGCTCACCTTCTTTATTGAAAAAACTTACATTTTGCTGAAAAATTTGCTCCAGGGTTGCTTTGATTTCAAGACGTGAACGATTGTATTGAAGAGATCCGCCCAATATTTGATGAAATGCGGCCGGAGGGGATTGATCCCAAAGACTCTCACCAGAAAAGCTTTGCCGGTAAAACACCAGAGGCGCTGCCGAACGTTGCAAGCCTGCATATCCATTCACACCAAAACCCTTCCATTCGGTGGATAAGTTTCCTTTGAGATCAAAGTAAATGTTTTGATTGAAAATCCGAAGATCAAGGTGTGCGGCGGCATTTATATAAGGTGACCGGAAATCAAGATCTCCTTTTTGAACAAACTCCTGCCATTTTCTTTGATGAGAAATATCTTCAAGGCTGCTGATGTTGATTCCTGTAGTTGATCTTAGTTGAAATGCAGAGTGGGTACTATCGGAAAATTCCAGAACCACCCCCGGGAAAAATGACTGATGTTTCATGAAGGTGTTGAATCCATCTTGTCTTCTGAATTCATAAAATGGATAATAGGAGGAACTATCGGGCTGCTCCGAGTTCATAGAGATCATCCTTTGTTCCATATCAACTTCAAGCCCGGTGTTGACTCCATATTTACCAAATTGTAATGCTTTGAGCATGATTCCGGCTTTTCCTTTTTTGGTGTCATCGCGTGATCCGGCATTCCGAAATCGTACCGGAAAACCGGATCTATTTTCATAAACCGGATTCCCATAAAACTGAGAGGAGCTGATCCCTCCATTGTTGGATTGACTGAACACTTCGGAAGCAAAAAGAAGATATCCGAACCATTGCTTTTTATTGATCGAAAATCCTGTATGGAAAACCGTGTTGAAACTGCTCTGATTGAGGTAATCACCTGTATAGTTATATCGCTGATGATTGAGGGCAAAACTCATATCATCAAAACGTCGGGAAAAATAACCATCGAAAATACTCTGATTCACCTGAGGAGTCTGAACATATGTGAGTTTTGTGATCGGCATCCCGCTTCTTACAAAAAGCAGATCCTCAAAATCTTTTCGATAAGGATCAAATGAGTTAAAACCGGTTTGCCAACCGCTATTTTTCGGTATAAAATAATAAGGGGTATAGACCGGAGATCCACTATAGCCGAGATCCATGACATAAGGCCATTGACGATCCAGTTGATCTGCCGTGTGAAAATTTCCGGCCAGTGTGGTATCGGTGATGATATCTTCCATCATCTGACGACGAAAGTTGATATAATCGATTGTGTCTTGTATTTCATCTTCACCACTCTGCGGAAGTGCTCGGGGTTGGTCTTGTGCCACAACCGACAGACACCTCATCCAACAGACTATCAAAAGAAGGACAAGCCTGTTGGATGATGATGAAATCGTCGCCACTACAATTGGTTTTATTGATTCAATACTGCAGGATTCATGCCCATATTCGAAAAACCTCCGTCATGGTAGAGGTTTTGCATGGTCACCATTCTCGTGTAGTCGGAGAAAAGGGTGATGCAATATTTTGCACAATCTTCTGCGGAAGCATTTCCGAGCGGGGACATCGTATCAGAATAATCAAAAAACTCTTTAAATCCTTTGACGCCTTGGCCGGCCGTTGTCATCGTCGGAGATTGTGATACGGTATTGACTCGTACTTTGTTTTTTACCGCCCAGTGATACCCGAAACTTCGGGCAAAAGATTCAAGCAAAGCTTTTGCTTCAGCCATCTCATTGTAATCCGGAAAAGTTCTTTGGGCAGCGATGTAAGTAAGAGCCAGGATCGATCCATATTCATTCATAGCATCCAGTTTCATGGCTGTTTGCATCACCTTGTGAAACGAGATCGCCGATACATCCAGTGTGGTTTTCATCCAGTCATAATTCAGATCGGTATACTCCCGTTTTTTACGTACGTTGACCGACATTCCGATAGAATGAAGAATGAAATCCAGCTTACCTCCCAATTTTTCCATCGATTCATTGATGAGATTTTCCAAATCTTCTTCTTTGGTTGCATCTGCAGGGATGAGAGGCGCATTCAGTTTTTCGGAAAGTTCGCTTACCGAACCAAATCTCAATGCGACCGGAGCATTGGTCAGAGTGATCGCAGCTCCTTCATTCACACAGTGTTCTGCGACTTTCCAGGCAATGGATTGATCGTCCAAAGCACCAAATATAATTCCTCTTTTTCCTTTTAGAAGATTGTTTCCCATAGATCAATTGTATTTCATGAAAGAGCGAATTTAGGAATAAAAAATTACTTTCTCTTTTTTCCTAACAGATACTTTGCATTTTCGAGCGCTGACTCACTGGGTGGATTGGTACTCATCATGACAGCAAGTTCATGAATCCGGGCCTCCTGATCCAGTTCACGTATCTGAGTGACCGTGCTATCTTTTTCACTTTTCTTGTACACATAAAGGTGTTTGTGAGCGCGGGAAGCCACCTGGGGCGAGTGCGTGATACAGATCACCTGATGGTGTGAGCCCAGCTCTTCCAGCAATTGACCGATTCGGTCGGCAGCCGATCCGGAAACAGCCGCGTCGATTTCATCAAAAACAATCGTTGGCAGAGGGATGCTTTGCGCTACAAGTGCTTTGATGGATAGAGCGAGACGGCTCATTTCTCCACCGGAGGCAACTCGTTCCACCGGCGCAAGTGGAATGCCAGGATTCGCTGAAAAAAGATACTGGATCTCATCTTTCCCAAATTCATTTAATTCTTCTGAAGGCGATACTTTGATCTCAAAGGCTGCTTTTTCCAGATGGAGTAATTTAAGATGTTCTTTTACTGCTTTTTCTGTGGGTTGCGCCTGTTTTTTTCGTTGTTCAGAAATTTTTACCGCAGTTTTATTCAGATCTTTCTCCAGCGATGAGATTTCTTTTTCGAGTTCATGTGTTTGTGTGTCGGCGTCATCTATTCCGGCGAGCTGAGTTTCCATTTCATCGCGCAATTCAAGCAGATCTTTCTCGGTTTCCAGATGATGTTTTTTTAAAACATTGAAAATGGAAGCGATTCGATTTTCGACCCATTCCATTCGTCCGGGTGCTTGTTCTACCTCATCTTCCAGTCGGGAAACTTCGGCATACAGATCTTCCAGTTCGATGAAAATAGTATCCAGCCGGCTTTTAAGTTCATCGGTACCTTTGATTCCACCGGGAAGTCCGGACAATTTTTGATTCAGTTCGCGGATCTGATCTAAGATATTGGTTTCAGAATCTTGAAATGATTGATGTGCGAAATGGACCGTTTCAAGTATTGATTCTGCACTTTCCAAAATCTCAAGTTCTTCTTCCAGAGCAGCCAATTCTCCTTCTTCATATTCCAGTTGATGGATTTCATTGAGCTGAAATTCCAGGAAATCTTTCTTTTGCAGCAAAAGCCGCAGTTCTTCCTGCTCCCGCGAGAGCTGGGCGAGCAACGCTTTCCATTTCTTGAATTTTTTCTGATATTCATCGACCAATCCCATCTGACCGGCAAGGCTGTCCAATACCTGAAATTTGAATTTTCTGTCTTTTAGAAAGTGAGTGTCAAACTGTTCATGGATATCGATCAATTGATCGGCCAGTTTGGATAAGATGGTGAGATTCACCTGATTTCCATTGACAAACGCGCGTGACTTGCCATTGGTTCTTATTTCCCGGCGGATGATCGTAGAAGGATCGTAATCGATATCTTCCTCTTCAAAAAAAGATTCTAATGAATAGGATGAAAGATCAAAAACACCTTCTATGGCACACATTCGATCTTCGTTGTACACCATTGTTGTATCGGCTCTTTGTCCTAACAATAAATTGAGTGCTCCCAGCAGAATCGATTTACCTGCACCTGTCTCTCCCGTAATCGTCGTGAGGTGCTTCGAAAAATCGATTTTTACTTCATCGATAAGGACAAAATTTTTGATATGTAATGATTTCAACATGGTTTAATGACAGATCCATTTAGCCACCCAAAGATCTGTAAAAAAGAGCAGTTATTCTAATACTTGAGCGGATCAAACAAATAATAAAATGATATGATTCCCGGATGCCGGCCGTTTATACAACCTTCTATTTGGCGGTGATGAACTGCGGGTAGCGAACAAAGAAAGATCCTTCCATCGCTATGCTTTGGCGGAGGTGAAAGTGGATGAAACTAAGATTTTATAATGATTTGCCTCAGATAAAAGGATCAAAATAAATCATCCAGTTCGCCTCTTTTCCACAGATCATTAAAGCATTTGGTAGCAGCCAATAAATCATTTCTGGCATTATTGGCTCCTACAAATCCGGCCCCGAAACATTTGGTGTGGAGTTCCGTCAGAGTCGGCCATTTATAGCGTCCTTCTGTGCCTGGTATTTTACAGAAGTAAGTGGCCTCTTGCATCAGACAGTACCGCTCGGACTGGTGTAGGCGATGATTGATATTGTATCTTGCATATTCTGCTCCCACCACATTTTCATTATAATTGAGATTGAAGGAGAAAATATAATTAGCCTTGTCGACGATATCTCTGAATTCTAAGAGAACTTCTTCTATATCCTTCCCTCGTTCTTCTAATTCTTCCAGAGTGACTTTGTGATGACGAAGCATGTTTTCCGGGATTTCCAAAGCATGATTTTTGATCAGATAGTCTTTGTCTTCAGCCAGATCCCCCTTGTCATCATAAGCCAGCCAGGAGATATGAATCATCCGGGGCCAATTGAAAGTATCAGTATAAGGCTTTTTATAGCTTTTGGGTCTTCCTGCGGCGGAAGTATCAAATATCAGTATCATGATTAAGTTTTTTTACAATGGTTTCTGCTAATTCGTGAATGGTGCTTGAAGAATATTGTACAAAATTCAGTTTGTTTTGATCTGTGTCAATAACACAGCTCCATACATGAAAATGTCCTAAAGCATCTGTTTCGCAAAAGGCACCGATGGTTCCTCCGGTCAGTTTTTGTATTTTACGTTCTACATTGATCATGCGGACTAATTTCCGGTTGGTCCATCGTGCGATCTCTTTTCGCAGATCGATATCGTCTGCCCGGGTCTGAAAAGCCACGACTCCCTGTCCGGGAGCAGGAACGAATTCTCTTGGATTGAGCGTCAGTGATTCCAGACCGGAGGTGTCGATTTCGAGAAGCTCTACGTCCGCCTTGGTTACAATGATGCCATCATATTCATTTTGTCGAAGAGCAGCGATTTGTTCTTCGATTGTTCCGTTGAGATCCTGGATTAGTATATCTTCTCGAAAATGGGTGAGTAATGCTTTTCTTCTTTCCGAAGAAGTTCCGATTACGGCCTCATCTTTGAGTTTAAAAGCTTTGGATTCTGCATACGCTTCCGGGTTGATCAGGAGAAGATCCGATGGATCTGTTCTATCTGATAGTCCGGCAATGACCACATTAGCCATTGCTTTGGCGGGTAACATAGTCAGTGGATGTATCGCGATATCGATTTCTCCTTTGAGCAGGGCTTTCCGAAATACCTCTACCGAGGGAGAGATATAGTTAGGATTGTCAGAAGAGGCTGTTTGCAGATCATCTTCGCCGTCATATATAGTGATGGAATGTTTTATTTCCTTTTGATCAAGACTTTGTGACAAGCTGTTTGCCTGTCGTCGGGCTAATTCATTGCCCCGTGTTCCAATTTTTATCATCCTTATTTATTATGTTTGATGAAAAATCATGGAGATAAAGGTACGTCAAATTGCTGAGCTAATTAAAGCAGAAATAGAAGGAAATGATCAAGCGGTCATTACACATCCCGATAAGATAGAGGATGCGGGCGCGGGAGCGATTACTTTTTATTCCAATCCAAAATATGAAAAATACCTGTATGCAACCGGTGCAACTGCCGTGATAGTTCAGCATGACTTTCTGCCTGCACAGCCGGTGGATGCGGTTTTGCTGAGAGTGCCTGACGTTTATATCGCTTTGTCTCAGCTGTTTCAGTATTATGAAAAAAATCAAAAGAAGCCGACAGGAATTTCAGAAAAAGCTTCTGTTGCAGAAAATGTGGAACTGGGAGATAATATATATATAGGAGATTTTTCGGTAGTGGAAGAAGGAGTTTCTATCGGGGAAGGAAGTTGCATTGATTCCCAAGTCTTTGTAGGTGAAAATGTGAGAATTGGGAGAAATGTAAAAATTTATCCTGGGGTTCGGATTTACAAAGATTGCCGGATCGGTGACGGCGTTGTATTGCATGCCAATGCGGTGATTGGGAGTGATGGGTTTGGATTTGCTCATGATGAAGAAGGGAACTATATCAAGATCCCGCAAATCGGTCGAGTAGAACTGGGAGATGATGTCGAAATAGGAGCCAACACCGTAATTGACCGTGCTTCGATGGGGGTTACACTAATAGAAAGTGGAGTCAAATTGGATAATCTCATCCAGGTAGGGCATAATGTAGTGATCAGAAAAAACACGGTGATTGCAGCCCAGACAGGGATTGCCGGAAGTACTGAAATCGGTAAGAATTCCCGAATCGGGGGGCAGGTCGGTATTGCCGGACATTTGCGGATAGGGGCGGAAAGTCAAGTCGCTGCTCAGACCGGAATCGGATCCGACTTGAAAGGAGGGGAAGCCTATTTAGGAACACCATCCATGGAAGCAAGAGCATTTCAGAGGTCTCATGTAGTATTCAAACAATTGCCTGAACTGCGAAAAATGATTTTTCGTATAGATAAAACGCTGAAAGAATTAATACCACCTTCAGAATGATGGTTTCCAAGCAAAAGAAAAGGTTCAGCTCTTCATTTGTTTGATATCATTATTAAACTCTTATCTTTGTGACGAATTTTAATGTACTTGAATGCGTAAGACGCTGGCAGAAGAGTTTATCGTGGAAGGTCCGGGTCTCCACACCGGAGTCCACACACATTTGCGGGTAATGCCATCAAAGGAAGAAAAAGGCATTTACTTTTCTTATATGGAGCCTGATAAGACTTCATTAGGGTACATTCCCTGTCATACAGCTAATGTGGTTTCGACTCAGCGGTGTACTGTTTTGGGCAATGGTCAAAAGTCTGTCCACACCGTCGAGCATCTCATGGCCGCTCTTGTTGCCAATGGAATCACAGATGCCGAGCTTCGGATTGATGGTCCTGAAGTGCCTGCTTTGGATGGTAGCGCACTTATCTTTCATGAAAAAATCATGGGGAGCGGAACCGAACTCTACGAAGGAGACGGACAGGACGTGATCAAAGTAGATGAACCGATCTCCTTCCAATGCAAAAATTCCGGTGCAAGTTACCATATCACCCCCTCCGAAGATTATATCCTTGAAGTACGGCTGGAATATGATACTGATCTGCTTGACGGCATGAAAGCTATCTGGTGCTTTGCCGATGATTTTTCAACCAATATCGCACGAGCACGGACTTTTAGCCTTTATTCAGAGATTGAATCTTTGCTTGAACTGGGATTGATTCGTGGTGGAAATCTGGAAAATGCTTTGGTGATTGTCGACCGCGATGTAACAGGAGAATTTATAAAATCTCAAATTCAAAGGTACATACCGGGGGTCTCAGACGTTTCGGTAACAGACTGTGTCATCAATGGCCCGATGTATTATGATAATGAGCCGGCACGACATAAGATTTTGGATATGCTGGGGGATTTATCCCTTTTGAATTTGAAGATTAAAGGAAGAATTTCAGCGATACGCCCGGGACATACCGGTAATTTTAATCTTGCCAGACACCTAATAAACTTGTTCTATGGATAAAAAAAGGTCTAAAAATATTCCAATCTATGATCCGGATATTCCACCGGTAAAAACTACTGTGGAAATCATGGATATGTTGCCTCATCGTTATCCATTCCTGATGGTGGATAAGATTATTGAATTGTCAGATACGAGAGTGGTGGGAGTCAAAAACCTTACTGCCAATGAAGAATGTTTTCAGGGGCACTTTCCGGGGAATCCCGTTTTCCCAGGAGTTTTACAGGTAGAGGCACTTGCACAAACCGGAGGGATTTTAGCGCTCTCACTGATGGACCAGTCTGTAAAATGGGATACCTATTTTCTGAAAATCGATAATACGAAATTTAGAAAAATGATCGGACCTGGAGACACCTTGATCTTGGAAATGGAGTTGCTCCATCCGATCAGAAGAGGATTTTGTCATATGCACGGTCGGGCTTTTGTCGGATCTGAATTGGTATCCGAAGGTGATTTTACCGCAAAAATTGAAAAGAGAAGAAAATCATGATCGTAAATGATAACGTCTTTATCCATCCGGCGGCAAAGTTGGGGGATGGGGTGAAAGTAGATCCCTTTTCTACGATCGCAGCCGATGTCGAAATTGGGGAAGGAACCTGGATTGGATCACATGTAACTATAATGGATGGAGTCCGGATTGGCAAAAATTGTAAGATTTTTCCCGGAGCTGTCATTGGAGCCATTCCGCAGGACTTGAAATATGATGGAGAAGATACTCAATTGATCATCGGAGATCATGTGATCGTGCGTGAATTTTGTACGCTCAACAGGGGAACTTCTGCAGGACAGGCGACGATCATTGGAGATCATTGTCTATTGATGGCATATGTTCATGTAGCGCATGATTGTGTTCTTGAAAATAATTGTGTATTGGCCAATAGTGTCAACCTGGCCGGACATATCCATATCGAACCCTTTGTTCAGCTGGGGGGATTGACTGCCGTTCATCAATTTGTAAGAATTGGAACCCATAGCTTTATCGGTGGGGGATCTCTTGTCCGGAAAGATGTACCTCCATATATCAAAGCAGCAAGAGAACCACTGGCCTTTTCAGGAGTCAATTCGATCGGGCTGAGACGTAGAGGCTTCGTGTCTGAAGATGTTCATGCGATCGAAGATATTTACAGAATTCTTTATGTGAAGGGGAACAATGTAGGACAAGCTGTCCAGCAAATCGTGAAGGAAACCCCGGAATCTGTTCATAAAAAAGCGATTCTTGAGTTTATTGAAAATAGTCAAAGGGGATTGATCCGTGGGTATAAGAAACGATAATCACTGATGTCTTCTCATGTCAATATTGTCGTGGACAATATTTCAAAAGATTATAACTATAATACTATTTTTCAGGGGTTGTCTTCTTATTTTTCGAGTCCTGAAAATATCGCTCTTCTGGGAGACAACGGATGTGGAAAATCCACTTTTCTCAAGATCCTTTCCGGAATGACAGGATCTACTACCGGCTCGGTCAAATGGTATGTCAATGAGGAAGAGATGCCGGAGTATAAATGGTATGAATGGCTTTCTTTTTGCTCACCACAATTTTTCTTTGATGTAAGATTTTCTGTCTTTGAAATCTTACAGATGTACATGGAGACAAAACCATTCCCGGAGTCTTTATCTGTAGCCGATCTTATTGGGCGGATGGGATTTGAACAACACGAACACAAGAAGATGAATGAATTGAGCAGCGGAATGTATCAACGGGTTCGGCTGATACTTTCAATTTGCACTCAGGTGCCGGTGTTGTTTTTAGATGAGCCTTGCTCCAACCTTGATACGGCCGGAGTCAACTGGTACAATGATCTTATCGGGGAATTTACGAAAGATAAATTGGTTTTTGTAGCTTCCAATGATCCGAGAGAATATGAATTTTGTGAAAAATCGGTACAGCTGATGGATTATAAATGAATGAATTGATTTTTGAATTTCTTCATTTCCAATAATTATGCCCTTATATTTTTTAGCTCTTATGCTTCCTGACGAAATTTCGGATCAGGTGACGAAGCTCAAAGAAGAGCTGGAAAGAAAATATGGGATCCGACATGCTCTCAAATCCCCTCCACATATTACTTTGCAAAAACCTTTTCGGAGACCTCAATCTGATGAACCGATATTTATAGAAAAATTATCTTCATTTGCTTCCGGTCAATTCTCATTTGAAATTAAATTATCAGGCTTTAGTGTTTTTTCACCCCGGGTGATATTTGTCGATGTTGTAAATACGAAAGAGCTTGCGGATCGACATGAGAATTTGCAACAGTTTCTTCAGACCGATCTTGATTTTCCCAAACATGAACCCAACTTTGGATTTAATCCACATGTGACGATTGCAACGAGGGATTTGAAAATACATTTTCATGAAGTTTGGAATGAATTTAAAGATCGAAATTTTGAAGCCAATTTTATGTCTTATGATCTGACAATGTTGAAACACAATGGAAAATACTGGGACGTCTGGCACCAGTTTCCCTGGAGTGAATAAAAAATGGATCACTTCTTGATAATCCTTATATTATTCAAAAACATGATTTTGAAATCTTATATGAAACCTTTTATAGCTTTTCTTGCTCAAGTTTTACCCGGATTTTTGATTCTTTTGATTCTTTACCTCATCGGTGAATGGATTGCTGGATGGATTCCGTTTCCTGTACCGGGAGCGGTCGTTGGGATGATTCTGATATTTGTTTTGCTACAATCAAGGTTGATCCCATTGACCTGGGTGGAAAAATCGACCGACTATATCCTCATCTTTATGGGGATGTTTTATATTCCTTATGGAGTAGGGATTGTAGAAAGCGGATATCTTCTTACAGAGTGGGGAGTTTCGATCTTGATCTTGGTTGTCGTTACCGTCTTAGCGGTGTTTTTTTTGTCGGGACATTTATTCCAATATTTGACCCGGAGCAAAATAGGGTCAAATGAGTAGTTTAATTACCGTTGGTTTGTTCTTGATCGCCCGATTTTTATATCGGCGAAAGCCATGGTTGATATTCGTTCCTGTCTTATTTGGAGTCATTGGTGGGGTGATATTTTTAAAGTCAAGCGGTTATTCCTATTCTGATTATTTTGAAGATAACCGGCCGCTCACATTTATGTTGGGTCCCTCTGTAGTGGCACTTGGAGTATTGATGCATAGGCAGATTGATGCTATTCGAGCTCATCTGTGGCCTTTACTTGTATCGGTGACTTGCGGTAGTTTTTTCAGCGTTTTTCTTGTTGTAGTTTTAGCTGGTATATTGAAGTTGCCGACAGAACTGGCGGCTTCATTGATGCCTCTGGGAATTACCACTCCGATTGCGATTGAAGTCACGCAGGTACTGGGTGGTGATCCTGCAATCACATCCGTGATCGTGATTGGTATTGGTCTTATGGGCAATCTCTTCAGCCCATACTGGTTGCGGTGGTTCATCCTGACGGATGAGGAAGCTGCAGGTCTTGCCATCGGTACGGTCAGTCATGGCATCGGTACAGCCAGAGCGGTTTTACTCAGTGAAAAAACAGGTGTGTTTAGTGGTTTGGCGATGAGCATCAATGGATTGATTACCGTGGTTACAGCGCCCTTGGTGTGGAACTGGATCTATGGATGAAAGACTCCGAGCCGAAATGAATCTACTATATGAATTGATTGAGGATGAGGACTCCGATCAAACCGGTAAAGGAGACGATGGTTTCCATGACGGACCAAGTTTTGAGAGTTTCTTTTACTGTGAGATTGAAGTATTCTTTGAACATCCAAAATCCTCCATCATTCACATGAGAAAACATGAGACTTCCTGCTCCTGTAGCCAGAACCATCAATTCGGGATTGGCGCCGCCTTCCACGATGAGAGGAAGAACGATTCCTGCTGTGGTGAGTCCTGCTACCGTAGCAGAGCCCACGCAGACCCGGATGATCGCCGCGATACCCCATGCCAGAACCAACGGAGACATTTCGATATTCTGAAGCATAAAGCCGATATTGTCACTGATTCCACTGTCTACCAGGATTTCCTTCAGTGCTCCTGCTCCTGCGATGATCAACAAAATCATCGCAATGCTCCGGATCGATTCTTCAATGCTTTTAGATATTTTGTTCATTGAAGTTCCTCTTCGTACACCCAATGTATAAATAGCAATAAGAACAGCGATCAGCATTGCGATGACCGGATCACTGATTACATAGATGAATTTTCCCAGAGGGGTATCTGCCTGAATGAAGATCTTGAGAATCGCAGTTAGACCTAAGAGGATCACCGGTGACAAAGCAGTCAAAATACTGATCGTAAATCCGGGCATTTCTTCCTCAGTAAATATTTTTTCATTGAAAAATCCTTTCAGGGGTTTTGGTCGATATTTTTTCAAAGTGGATGAAAAAACAGGCCCGCCAAGAATGATCGCCGGTATGGCGACGATGATTCCATAGATCAAGGTCAGCCCCATATCTGCTCCAAAATCCTTGACAAGAGCACTTGGGGCTGGGTGGGGTGGCAGATATCCATGGGTCACCGAAAGCGCAGCCAGCATTGGAAGACCTACATACAGCATGGGCAGTCCGGTCGTAGCAGCTACAGTAAAAACCAGAGGAACCATAATCACAAAACCTACAGAATAGAACATTGGAATTCCGATGATGAAACCCGTAAGAACCAGAGCCCAGGGGAGATATTTTTTTCCGAAAATCCGTATCAGAGTGTCTGATATTCTTTGAGCAGCCCCACTATCGGCTACCAATTTTCCAAGCATAGCTCCAAATCCAAGAATAATGACCAGGAAGCCCAACACACCGCCGATCCCATTTTGAACCGACTGAGAAATAGCGAGAGGATCCATGCCGACAGCAAAACCAATACCCACAGAAACAAGAACAAAAGATACAAAAGTATCCAGTTTGAAGTAAGCGATCAGAAGAACAAGCAGGACAATCCCGGATAAGGTAATGATGATTTCCACGGCGAATTATTTTTGAGTGCAAAAAGATACAAAAATTAATGAGTTTGAAATGAAATGTTAGAAAAAACTATATGACAAAAAGAGCCGGGAAGCTTCTGGAGGTTAGGTAAATAATTCGGGGGAGACAATAAGGATCACTTTTTATTGAGAAGGTGATAAATCTCATTCGTTAGTTGTTCAAAGAAAGCACTTCCTTCGATGGCGTTCCCATGATCATATAATTTACTTTCACGGAAGATGATTTCCGGAACATTGAAGAGGAGATAAAGATTGTTTTTCTGCCAGTTGGTCATTTCGCGTATATCCCATATAAAATGAGAAATACCTGCTGCCGCGACGGATAAAAGTTTATTGGTAAGAGGAATGATTTGATCTTCTTGATCGGGAAATGAAACTCTTGAAAGAGGAATATACGCTCCATATTCAGGTGCGAAGTCAGCTTGTTTTTCGGATAAATATCTTTTTGTTGCTTGGATGATTCCTGCATTCCAGAAAAAATCATCATCAGGAAAATACCATACCCGATTGTTTTTGGTGAAGAGATTCTCCAGCCAATCTTTTATGACATCAGGGTTTTGTTTGGATGTTTTATGATTTAAATACAAAATCTGATCCGGCCGGATACCTGTTACTTGCAGAGCTGAGCGAACAGGAGTATGAAATTTGGTTTTTAGATCCTCATTTTCTTCTTTAGTGAATCCGATTGTATGGATGTTTTGAATGTGATATGGTTGCAACATCGATCCATTTTGAAGGAGGATTTGACGCTCTGATGCATGCAGGATGAGATGATGTGTGATATGTGAATGCGTGATGTCGGATTTTTGCTGACCAATTTGATCAGCAGTATCCATATATACAGGAGTCCGGATAGATGGCGCAGGATGATATTCTGCCGAATCGGCAGAGCGTCCGGTTTCTTTTTGGAACAATTCTTTCCAGTCTTCTATAGTTGCTGTTTTTTTCATAGATTTACTATTGTCTGCTTGCTATATCACGCGCAGATCATAAATATAAGGTAATTCATCATAATGCAAAACAAACCCATATATCTGGATCATAATTCAACGACGCCCGTTGATCCGTCCGTCTTGGAGAAAATGCTCCCTTATTTTGTGGAAGCACCGGGCAATGCGAGTAGTCATAATCATGCTTATGGATGGGAAGCAAAAGCGGCTGTAGAGAAAGCGGAGATGCAGCTGGCAGATCTTTTGAAGGTGGAGCCGGACAGTCTGATTTTTACGAGTGGAGCGACTGAATCTCTCAATCTGGCAATCAAGGGACTGGCAGATCGATGGCAAGGATTGAAAAATCATATCATTTCCTGTGAGACCGAACATCCGGCCGTCCTCGATACGCTTGATTTTTTAGAAATGAAAGGCTGGAATATTACCAGAATTCCGGTTGATTCACAAGGAACTATCGATTTGGATCAATTGGAAAATATGATCGATGATGAGACTTTGTGTGTCGTATTGATGTGGGCCAACAATGAAACCGGATTGATTCATCCGGTGGATCAGATCGGAGAAATTTGCCAGAAGAAGAAAGTGTTTTTTTGTTGTGATGCTACACAGGCTGTTGGGAAAATACCGGTTTACCCCCGTGAGAATTATATCGATTTGATGGCTTTGAGTGCACATAAATTTTACGGACCCAAAGGGGTGGGAGCTTTGTATGTCAGTAAAGAGAAACCGCGTCCGGGATTGCGTGCCCAGATCCACGGGGGAGGACACCAGAGAAATCTGCGAAGTGGAACCCTCAATATACCCGGAATCGTAGGGATGGGAGCAGCTGCAGAACTTGCCGGTCGCACGATGTCAGAAGAGTGGGAACGGATAAAAAGATTGAGAGATTTACTGGAGCAATATTTCTTAAACAATCTGGATGATGTTCAGGTGAATGGAGATCCGAAATCTCGCCTTCCTCATGTGGCCAACCTTTGCTTTAAGCTGGTAGATGGAGAACAACTGATGGGGCAGGTGAACGATGTGGTTTCAGTTTCATCCGGATCTGCGTGTACATCTGCCGATCCGGATCCGTCCCATGTACTGCTGGCAATGGGTCTTTCAGAAGCGGATGCCAAGTCTTCGATGAGGTTTAGTCTTGGAAGATCCACCACCGAGGAGGAAATCGAAAGAGTATGTGATATTTTTGAGGAAAAAATTAGCTTGTTGCGGCAGCAGAATCCGGTATGGGAAATGTATAAAAGTGGAGTCGATCTCGGTCTGTAAAGAAGGATAGGAAGCCCAGTCGATTTCAGAGTGATTGATTTCTCATTTGAACCTAATATCAGGTATTTCTGTTTTACATTCAGATTCAGTAGATTTGTTGGCTGAATGTTTTGAAGATAAATCATTTAAAAAACCCTTGAAAATATGTTATTTGTAGGAGATAGTGCAAAAAAGAAGATAGAGGAAATACGAGGAAGTGGAAATATTAGCGAAGATCATTTTGTCCGTGTGAGTGTGACAAGCGGGGGTTGTTCTGGATTGACTTACAATATGGAATTCGACACGGAAAAGAGACCGGATGATCAGGTTTTTGATGACAATGGGGTCAGAATAGTAACCGATCTCAGAAGCTTTTTATATCTAAATAATACGAAATTAGAATTTTCGGGTGGCTTGAATGGGAAAGGGTTTTATTTTGACAATCCCAATGCAGCACGATCATGTGCATGCGGGGAAAGTTTTGCCCTGTAATAATATCATTTCCTGTGTATATTTGATTAACACCATCTAATAAAATAATATGTCTAAATCCTCATTTCCAATCCGCACCTGGCTGATATATTGTTTATCGATAATATTTCTTTTTGGTTGTTCCCGAAATCCAGTGACAGGAAAACGAGAGCTCAGTTTTATGAGTACGTCGCAGGAATTGGCGATGGGAGCACAATCTGATCCGCAGGTGGTGGCAGAGTTTGGGTTGTATGAGGATGACAAATTACAAGCTTTCATCGATGAGAAAGGTCAAAAAATGGCAAAGGTTTCGCACCGACCGGATTTGGATTATGAATTTAAAATATTGAATTCACCGGTAGTCAACGCATTTGCTTTGCCCGGTGGATATATTTACTTCACCAGAGGTATCCTGGCTCATTTTTCCAATGAAGCTGAATTTGCAGGTGTGTTGGGGCACGAAATCGGACACGTGACCGCAAGGCATAGCGCGCAGCAATATACCAATCAGATGCTTTCACAGATTGGATTGATTGTGGGACTGGTGGTTTCTCCAACGGTGCGGCAGTTCGCTGATGAGATTTCTCAGGGAGTTCAGCTGATGTTGTTGAGCAATAGCAGAGAACATGAAAGTCAATCGGATCAATTGGGGGTGGAATATTCTACAAAAATCGGTTATGATGCCAACTATATGGCCAATTTTTTTCAGACGATCGGACGGATCAGTGAAAGCAGTGGTGCCGGAGAAATTCCAACGTTTCTGTCCACGCACCCGAACCCCGCTGACCGATTTACCAGGGTTCATCAGCTGGCAGAAGAATGGCAGGGTAAGCTCCAGTTGCCTGGATATAAAGTGAATCGTGAATCATATCTTGATCTGATCGATGGATTGATTTATGGGGAAGATCCACGGGAAGGATATACAGATAATCATGTGTTTTATCACCCGGAAATGAAATTTTCATTCCCGTATCCAAGTGGGTGGTTGCTTCTCAATGCCCCGACTCAGGTGCAAATGGCTCCCCGTGACCAAAATGCTATGATGGTTTTTGGTTTTGGACCCGGAAAAACCCTTTCAGAGGCTGCGGACGCATTTGTCCAGCAGTACAATCTTAATGTATCCGAAACCAACGACAAAACTGTTAATGGTTATCCTTCTCTTCAACTGGTGGCAGAACAAATCAATGAAAACAATCCTTCAGAAAGTGTCCGTTTAGTTGTGTATTTTTATCAAGATCGGAACAATAAAAACAATATTTATCAAATGCTGGGCGTCGCTCCCCGTCAAGAGTTCAGTAAGTTTAGTAATTATTTCCTTTTTACCATGGACAATTTTAAAACATTGACCGATCCGGATCGTATCAATGTCCAGCCCGAAAAGATAAAAATTGTAACTGTTCCTTTTTCTATGACGCTGGAAGAGGCCCTTCGACGAAATAACATGCCTGCCAAGAGATTTGAAGAACTGGCTATTTTAAATAGCATGAGGCTGAATGATCAATTGGAAGCAAATTCCCGAATCAAGGTAATTCAGTGATCTCAGGATGGGCCAGATGAATCAAAATAGGGTCAGGGCTCAATACATCTGGTAAATATCATTGAGGATAAAAATGCCGTCTGAGGAAGTGATTGTTTTCCTCACACGGCATTCTGTTTTGATAGGAATATCCGCAGGTGATTATTCTTCTTGAGATATTTCCATATTCTTTTCTGCTTCGATGAGCTCTTCGATTGTTGACTGGAGTTTGTCTTTATCTTCATAGATGGGATCTAAGTCTACGATCTCCACTTTTCTAAATTCGATCGGATGGCTCTCACTCTGCAATGAAATGTAACCCTCCGTGAGTATTTTTCCTTCCTGAAAAACCTCTGGATCTACAGGAGATGCAGCTCCGCCACCGATCTGTGGTTTGGAATATTCCAGAACCATATCTCCTTCCATATAATGCTGTATGAGTGAATCTTTCAACACCAGAAATGTCGCCCGTACCCATTGATCGCCCCGATAGGTTTTGGAAGAGGAATTAATACAATGCGGTGTAAATAATTCCCCATCGATCACAACATGCGTTCCAGGGGTACAAAGATTGGATGTGGTCCGGGTTCCTTCTTCCGGTCCCCCCAATATTTGCCCTTCAATACTGATCGGAAAGTCTTGATCCTTGAGCATCGTATAAGGATCCTGTCCATGGAGCATCGCGCCACTGTTTCTCCATGCCCATCCTTCACCACCGGGTGCTTGTTCTCCTACGAATCGATATTCGACGGCTAAATAATAGGCTGAAAAAGGTTCTTTGTAAAAGATGTGTCCATATTGTTGATCAAAATCCTCATAACCATCATAGTTGACGACCATTTTTCCATCCTTGACGGAGAATGTGTTTTGGTAATTGACGCCTACTTCATGCTTTCTGATTTTTGGAATCCAGTCATCCAGATCCTTTCCATTAAACAATTGTTGCCATTCTGGTTTGCTGGTGTCCGTATTCTTATTCTGACATCCTACAAAAACAGATGTGGAAATAATAAGAGATAAAACGGTAAATAGTGTTCTCATATTAAAAAATTGTTGAGTGACTAAGTTAAGAGATTTTCCGTCAATATATAAAATCCTTCTTCGAAATCCTCATTGTGGCAATAGAAGAATGACCATGGATTTATTGACCATGATGATATAATTGTGTACAATGATTAAGTTATTATTATCCGGATGTTGAATGGGTATAACGTTGGCTTTTCTTCTTTTTACTGCTTTTTTATATTCCATATTTTAAAAAATATGCATTTTTGATCTATTCGCAGTTGAAAATTTTTAACTTCGGTGGGTAGACATTAATTCAAAAACTAAAATATGTTTGGGTATGACGAAGCGTAGAGATTTTATCAAAAAAAGCATGGCGGGTTCGGCTGCGATTGCACTATCGGGTGTTGGACTGAGTGCAAAATCATATTCGTCGGTCATCGGGGCGAATGATCGGGTGACTATGGCAGTGATCGGCATCAGAGGACAAGGGAATGGACATATAGGGAAATGGTTGGCTCTCAAAGAGAATAGAAATGTATTTCTAAAAACGATCTGCGACACAGATGAGAATCTATTTGGTGAGAGGGTGAAAAGAATAGAAGAAGAAACAGGGCACAGACCTGTGACGGAGTGGGATATGAGAAAGGTTTTTGAAGATAAAGATATTGATGCGGTTTCATTTGCTACACCCAATCATTGGCATGCATTGGGATCGATCTGGGCTTGTCAGGCCGGAAAACATGTCTACGTCGAAAAACCAGCTACGCATAATGTATATGAAGGCCGGAAGATGATCGAAGCGGCCCGAAAATATGACCGGAGGGTACAGGTCGGCTTTCAAAATCGTTCGATTGCCAATGTGATAGAAGCGGTGAAATTCCTGCATGACGGAGGAATCGGATCGGTTTATCTGGCACGTGGTTTATGTTTCAAACCACGGGATTCTTTTGGAATAGCGCCTGATAGCAATCCACCGGAAGGATGGCATTATGATATGTGGCTGGGACCTGCTCAGTACCGGCCGTACAATGAAAAAAAAGGACATTACAACTGGCATTGGCACTGGGATACCGGAAATGGTGACACCGGAAATCAAGGACCGCACCAGTTTGATATTGCTCGCTGGGGGTTGAATAAGAATGAGCATCCGGTAAAAATATATTCTATGGGTGGGATCTATGGAATATCAAGAAAGGAGTGCTCCCAGGAAACGCCCAATACTCAGTCTTCCTCATTTACTTACGAAGATGGATCAATTCTTGAATTTGAAACCCGTGGAAGATACACACATGGTGAATCGAGTCTCGACATCAAGATAGGAAATATTTTTTATGGAACGGATGGTTATCTCGAGCTCAACGGGAGTAGGTGGAGAGCTTATCGACACGATGAAAAAGAACCTTTTGCATCTTCGGGACAGTCCAAAGAATCTTCTTCAGCAGGATCGGCATATCTCGCTGCTCCGGGAGGATCCGAACATTACGCCAATTTTATCGACGCGATCCGGTCCGGGAAAGATAGTGATTTGAATTGTGACATCGTGGATGGAGTTTATTCTTCAGCTTTACCGCATCTGGCGAATATTTCATATCGGGTGGGCCGGGGGCTGAAGTTCAATGGAGAGTTTGAACAGTTTATCAATGATAAAGAAGCGGACATGTTGTTGACGCGCAAGTACAGACCTCCTTATGTGATTCCTGAAAATATATGAATTGATCCGCGGTTCCATGCTTCCTCTGGTCAAGATCGGTGTTCCATCCTTTATTGGAAATTCGTGCGTATAAGCGATAGAACCCACATCTATGAATATTTCAATCTAAATCGTAACCGCTGAAAAATCATCTGCTTCCAAAAACTCATACAGTTAAAGATTTTTATTGCTGTTGATTTTGTTGATTTGTGAAAATTAGAAATATATATTGTAACTTCCCGTATCGTGCAACATAATAAGTATGGGTAAGTGTGTGTTGAGGTTGTTTTTGTTTTTTGTGATTCTATTCCCTCTGGGTGTATATAGTCAGGATTATTATTTTGTAAGCGGGACGGATGGGAATTGGAACAACCTTCAAAATTGGAGGACCAGTTCCGGAGGATCTGTTGCTCATACCAGTCTGCCTTCTGCAGAAGACAACGTGGTGATTGATGAGAATAGTTTTTCAGGCACTATTCATGAAATCGTTTTAGAAGAGGATGTCGGTTGCAAAGATATCACCCTTACAGCTCAAGATGAATTTACTTTCCGTCTTGAAGAGAATGCGGCACTAACCATCACCGGAAGCCTATCGGGAACATCTCATGTCACTTACGATATAGCTGGAGATCTTTCATTAGAAGGTTCCGGAGATAAAATTATAGATTTTGGACAAGATGTAGATCTCAATCGTCTCACAATCGGTGATGCCGATGGAAAATGGGAGCTCAGGAATAGTTTATATATCGAAAATGAACTGAAAATGACGGAGGGGAATATTTCCTTTCGTGACATAGATATAGATGCTGTTCGCGCAGAATTTAATCCCGAATCACAACTCACGGTCAATTTCGAAAATGTAAATATCAACTTTCTACTGGTAAACGGGAGGACGCCTCATCAATAAGAAGCTCACTTTATTTTGCCAAAGCTGATCACCTGGAGCTCAATATATCAAACACGAAATTTTATCTGGAAGGAGATTATCCAAGTATCCTATTGACCGGAGCTGGAACGATCTCATTGGATCAGATTCACATAAATGCTACAGAAAATGGCAGGATAGAGAATTTTTCAGATTCAGAAATAAACATTAATACGCTTTATGTCGATGGAGCAATGGATTTTATTTATAGTACAGGACTCTCTGTTCATGAAATTAATATAAATGCTGGTTCGACTGTATTATTAGGGGAAGGGATTACCTATAAATGGAACGAAATACATGCGGTAGGAACTTGCAATAACTTTATTCAGATCAGCTCCAATCATTCTGAAATTGAAACGCAAAAAACCGAAATGGAATACGCCATTTTGTTGAACATCACTTTTAAAGGAAATGCCACCGCCCAAAATACTTCCCTCCTTGGCAATTCATCAGGCGTAGAACTTTCCCCATCTGATTCCCGGATATTATACTGGATAGGAGGATCCGGAGATTGGAATGATCCGAATAACTGGAGTTTTTCATCCGGAGGCGGACCGGCAAACTGTATCCCTTCAGGAATAGATGATGTCATATTTGATGATCAATCATTTGAGGAAAATGGAGAAACAGTTACGGTTCAGAAAGATGCTTTTGCAAAGAATTTTAAATGGCAAGTTTCAGGAGATATTCAGATCCTGTTTCCGATTTCACAAGGCCATCGGTTATTCATCAATGGTTCAATGATCGTCGAACATAAAACATTGCAATTTAATGATTCCAGAGGTACTATTCAATTCGTCACAAATGAAAATAGCATCCTGGATACGAAAGATATCTTCATAGCAGGACATGTATCGTTCAATGGTCCCGGCACCTGGACATTGGAATCAGGATTGTCAATCTTAGGAACCACCAACTTCAACAGTGGCAAATTAATCCTCAATAAAAATCAACTCACAAGTTCGATTTTCTTTTCTCTAAGTCTATTACCCAGGGAGATAGACATGTCCGATTCCCGATGGCTGATAAGATCAGGCGCGAATTCTTCTTTACGCCTATATTGGGATGATCTCACATTAAATACGGATCGATCGCATTTACATATATCATCCGGAGACGAAATATCCATTCACTCTTCCGAAGACAACCTAAATCCGGAAGTTTTATTTGATTCTATTTCAGTCGAGTCTCAGAATTTAATTTTCAATGTAAGTTCGTCAAATCTGATACTCAAATGCAACTATCTCAATTTGATAAGAAACACCAGTTTTTCAGGAAAATTTGAGGCCCGGGAAGTCATTTTTCATCAGATGCAAAAATATGAATTTATAGGTGGTGCCATCCTGGATGCCATCTCCGTGAAGATGGAAGATGAATGTGAGGAAGGTGTATTATTCTATTCGAAAGAAAGGTCCCAACCCGGTGTTTTACACTTTCCGGCGGATACTGAAATCCCTCGTTTGATGGCACAAAACATCCATGTGAATTCCGGGAATATTCTGGCGCCGGGAGGTGTTGATAATGGAAATAATAAGGGGATCGAATTTGAAGAAGGAAATGGCCGGGTTCTATATTGGATAGGAGGTTCGGGGAACTGGCATGACAAACAAAATTGGTCCACTTCTTCCGGAGGAGAGGGCGGCGCCTGTCCCCCGGGGATCCGGGATGATGTTGTTTTTGATGAGAACTCCTTCCAATCATCTGAAGATCGTGTGATTTCATCTCAGATAAAATCAGCTATATGTCATGATTTTACTTTTCACTCAAGGGCTTTATCTGATCAACTAAATGTGGACTTATATCTCCATGGTTCCATGACTTTGGAAAAAACGATCGGCGAGGAGTCAGAGATGACTCTGTTTTGTATGTCGCTTGAAGAAGAAGTTCATCAGTTGCATAATTCGCAATTTGAAATCATTGAAATCATCGGTTCCGGCATTCATAATTTTGACGGAAATATTAGAATTAGGAGGTCAATGGATCAGCATGATGGAACTCTAAATTTACAGAATGGCATTATACAAACCCGTTATTTCTACATCAGAAAGGACGTACAAAATCCGGTTACTCTTGATCACGCTATACTTCAGTTTTATCATGAACTACAAAATACTTTAAATATATTTTCGAGTAATAGTAGTTTTGAGGTGAAAAATATTGGAGATAGTTACATCGAATATTTGGGGCCGAAAAATAATCTTACTGTCAACAGGAACACCCATCTTGGAAAAGTCATATTTCAGAATCCATAGTCAGAAAATCAATTAGTATTCGGTAATCAAAGTAAGGCTACCTACATAGAGGTGAACGGCACCAATACGTTTTCCGGAAATTTGGAAACAGATACCCTGATTATTCATCCGGGACATCATCTTTATTTTAATAATTCAAGGGTCCATGTCCGTAAGTTTCATCAATATATGGGAGATTGGTGTACAAACTCTACATGGGAAAATTATTATGATCGGGGCGCGAATTTTTCGCTGGATGACAATGCGGAAATGCGGCAGGATTATATTCAAATGAGCGGTATCACAAATGTAAGTGGCAGAGATCTTAATGCAGGGCCGCATAGTGAAAGTATAAATACAAATCTTGGTTGGATATTCGAAAACCTGCCTCCCGATGATGATGAGTTGAAAATATTTACGGAAGATCTGGTGGTCTGCCAAGGATTCGACCCGTTTATTTTGAATGAAGACAATATTTTTGGCGCCGAATCCATCTTGTGGAATGATACGGATGATCGGTTAGAATTTGAAGTATCAGCTCCGGGAACATATCGCGCAAAAGTCACTTATGAGGATGGATGTAGTGTAGAAGACACGCTGCTGGTAAAGCTTTCTGATGAAATTGTTTTGGATTTAGGAAGTGATACCACTTTGTGTGGAGGCGATAGTCTTTTATTATCTCCCCTCATGGATCACGCTGGAATTTATAATTTTGAGTGGAGTACAGGGATTGATTCTCCGGAATTGATGGTAACCAAATCCGGCACATATAGTGTCACCGTTTCTTCAGGAGAATGTGAAGAGTCAGGTTCAATTACGGTAGATATTTTAGATCAATCTTCTACAGATTTATTTTATCCGAAAGATTATCTATGTGATGAAGATACGATCCTCCTTGAGGTATTATCCACCGCCGATCATGTCGAATGGGATTCCGGAGAAACCCACTTGACCCGGATCATCACTCAACCGGGTACTTATTATGTGAAAGAAAATTTTGGTGATTGTGTTGATTCCTCCGTAGTGGAAATCCATCAAATAAGAACAGACCACCTGACACTTGATCTCGATACAGCCATCTGTTCCGGTAAGGAAATAACCTATCATCTCCCGGATGGGAACTTTCGAAACATAAAATGGGATGGGGTCTCCGGAAATCCTTCCAAAACCTTTTCAAGCAGTCAAACTGTCCGAGTCGATGCAGACTATGATGGCTGTCCGGTAAGTGGCATCATACGGATCGATACGGAGTCTTGTGATTCCGATGCAATCGGACTGCCGAATGCATTCGCTCCAAATGGATCAGGAGTAAACAAAATGTATCGGCCTGTTCTTCCGGATGGGCTGGAGATTCTAAACTATCGAATGGAGATCTATGATAGATGGGGAAATCTTCTCTACCATACACAAGACCCCAATGATGTGTGGAGTGGTGATTCTGTGGATGGCGTAGTTCTTGTGTTTTTGTCTGTTGATTACCTTGATCAATCCGGAGAAGAACAACACTTTAGTGATTCTGAGGATGTGCTGATATTGAGATAACCCGGATTATTCATGAGTTTCACCTCCTCAAAAATGACGACAATCATCTATATAATCAACGAGACAGAACAAATAAAACAATGTTGTGGTGAATAATGCGGGATAAAATAGGAGTTTTAGAACATAGTCATAATCTCCAGATTTTTTCCGAGAGCATTTTCTGTGGAGTGGTGTCTCTTTTATGTGGCAATAGGATGGTGTGAATTTATTAGATGCAGGTTAGTTTTTCAATAAATATTTGAAGATATATTCATGGGATCGGTTTATTCATCTTGTACTCCATCATAACTGTCGATGGCTTGTGCGATCGATTTTATTTCATCGTCTGACAGGTGAAATGACAATGATAAAGCATTGTTTCGTGCCTGGGAGGGACTTCGCGCCCCGGCCAGTACACTGGTGATCCCTTTCTGCCGAGATGTCCAGTTGAGAACCAGTTGAGCGAGGGAGACGTCATATCTTTCAGCGATGGGTTTTATCTTTGTGAGCAGCTGATGGACTTTCTTGATGTTTTCCGGAGTGAAATAAGCACTGTCTGCCCGGTTATCCCCTTTGCGAAAAGTGGTGTCGGCCTTTATTTTTCCGGTCAATAGTCCCCTTTGAAGCGGACTGTATGGGAGAATCGATAATCCTTCCTGCACCGCCTGAGGAATGATCTTTTTTTCCACTCTCCGTCGGATCATAGAATAGGGGATCTGATTGGATGCCAGCTGAATGTGCCGGAGTGCCTCTTCGATGTCTTCGGTCTCATAGTTGCATACACCGGCCGCACGTATTTTTCCCTGATCCATGAGGACTTGCAATGCTTCCATCGTTTCCTCAATCGGAGTGGTCGGATCAGGCCAGTGTATCTGAAAGAGATCCAGATAGTCGGTCTGCAATCTTTGCAAGCTTTTCTCGCATTCATCGATGACGGATTTTTTGGAAGCATATCGATATACAGAAACCGATCTGCCTTCCAGATCTGTCGTTTGTGCGTGGAGGCTCCCCTCATCTCCCCACCAGCGAAGTCCAAACTTGGTCAGCAATTGATATTGATCGCGGGGTACATCTTTGAGCGCCTTGCCTATGATTTCTTCACTTTTGCCAAAACCATATATCGGTGCTGTGTCCATCGTGGTCATGCCACTTTCATAAGCAGCCCGAACGGTACGGGTGGCTTCAGTTTCTTCTGAACCTCCCCAGTTCCATCCGCCGATGACCCAGGCGCCAAAGGTGATTTTAGAAATTTCAATATCTGTGTGACCGAGTTTGACTTTTTCGATTTCCATTCTTTTTTATTTTGCGTCTTGTGAAATATAGAGATAAAATCGAGAAATTTTGACTTGTTTGGGATTTAAATAGGCGGGAATAAAATTTTTCATGAGAGGATAGCACAGGAAGAAGGCCAACAATTTCATAGCTTTTTCCTGGTAGCAGGAATAAATAATATATTTGCATCCTAAAAACTTATAATCAGATGAGCGAATTATCCACACGATATACACCGGGTAAGATAGAAGAGAAATGGTACAACGAATGGATCGATAAGGAGGTTTTCAAATCGGTACCAGATGAACGAGAAGCATATACTGTTGTCATTCCACCCCCGAATGTAACCGGGGTATTGCATATGGGACATATGCTGAATAATAGTATTCAGGATATTTTGGTGAGAAAAGCTCGACTGGATGGTTACAATGCGTGCTGGGTGCCGGGGACAGATCATGCGTCGATTGCTACAGAAGCGAGAGTGGTTCACTGGTTGAGAGAGCAAGGAATCACAAAAGGCGATCTGAGCCGTAATGAGTTTATTGATTATGCATGGCAATGGACCGACAAATATGGCGGAATCATTTTGGAACAACTCAAAAAACTGGGCGCATCATGTGATTGGTCACGAACTGCATTTACAATGGATGAGGTGCGGTCGGATCAGGTGATTCAGGCTTTTGTGGATTTGTATGAGCGGGATAAGTTGTATCGCGGTTTGAGAATGGTCAATTGGGATCCGGAAGCAAAGACGGTTTTGTCCAATGAGGAAGTGATTTATAAGGAAGAGCAGTCGAAGCTGTATCATGTGCGTTATCCTATCGCAGGATCGGATGAAGGAGTTGTGATTGCGACCACCCGGCCAGAAACAATTCTGGCAGATACGGGGGTGGCTGTTCATCCGGATGATGAGAGATATCAGAATCTGAAGGGTAAGAAAGTGATCATTCCGATCACAGGCCGTGAAGTCCCGGTGGTTTTTGATGATTTTGTAGAAATGGATTTTGGAACCGGTGCGCTGAAGGTAACGCCCGGACATGATCCCAATGACTACGAAATTGGTCAAAAACATGGTCTGGAAGTGATCGAAATCTTTACGGAAGATGCCAAAGTGAATGATGCAGGTCTGCATTATGAGGGGCAGGATCGTTTTGAGGTTCGTAAGAATATTGTCCGGGAACTGGAGGAAAAAGGATTTTTGGTTAAGGTGGAGGATTATGTGAATCAGGTGGGACGTTCAGAAAGGACGGATGTGGTGGTAGAGCCCCGATTGTCATTGCAGTGGTATGTTGATATGAAATCTTTGGCCGAACCTGCGCTGGAAGCGGTCATGAAAGATGAAGTGGAATTTTTCCCGGCGAACATGAAAAATACATACCGGCATTGGATGGAAAATATCCGGGACTGGTGTATTTCGCGTCAGTTGTGGTGGGGGCATCGAATCCCGGCTTGGTATTATAAGGAAGAAGTTTTTGTGGCAAAAGATGAAGAGGGAGCACTGGCACTTGCCCGCGAAAAATTTCCGGAGGATGAGGTGGTTCTAAAGGATCTAAAACAGGATGAAGACGTATTGGATACCTGGTTTTCTTCCTGGTTGTGGCCCTTTTCTGTCTTTGATGGAATAGAATCGGGAGGTGAAGTGGATTATTATTATCCTACGGCGGTATTGGTCACCGGGTGGGATATTATATTTTTGTGGGTGGCTCGTATGATTATGGCAGGCTATGAGTGGAAGGGAGAAAAACCTTTTGATCAGGTCTATTTCACGGGAATGGTCCGCGATAAAGATCGCCGAAAAATGAGCAAATCGCTTGGAAATTCTCCTGATGCGCTCGAACTGATTGATACTTATGGAGCGGATGGAGTCCGGTTTGGATTGTTGTCCTCATCACCGGCGGGAGGGGATTTACTTTTTGAAGAGAAACTTTGTGAGCAGGGACGGAATTTTTGCAATAAAATGTGGAATGGACTCCGCCTGATCAAGGGATGGAAAGTAGAAGATATATCGGGTGATGATCCTGATGTACAGATCCGAAAGGTGGCGCTTGATTGGTTTGATGAGAAGTTTCAGGAAAATGTGGTGGAAGTAAATAAGGCTTTTGATCAGTTTCGGTTGTCAGAAGGTCTTATGCGTTTATATAATTTTATATGGAATGACTTTTTTTCCTGGTTGCTCGAAATCGTAAAACCTGCCTACGGAGGATCTGTTGATCGGGAATCATATGAGCGGATTATCGATTCATTTGAAAAGCTGATGAAGATATTACATCCTTTTATGCCTTTCATCACTGAAGAAATCTATCAGCGACTGCGAGCGCGTGAGGAGGGAGATTTTGTGGGGCTGGGGCAATGGCCTTCTGACCGGGCGCCGGAGACAGATCTTTTTGAACCAATGGATGTGATTCATTCGCTGGTCACGCATGTAAGAGATTTGCGAAATAAGCATCAGTTAAAGCAAAGAGAGCCTTTGACGCTCTATATCTCTCCATCAGAAGGTGCAGAAAATGCTTTGAAACATCCGGGGATGAAGGATCTTTTGATCAAGATGGCTGCTCTGGAAGAGGTGGTGGTCTCATCTGATACTCCGGAAGCTATGCACGCCAGTATTGTGTTTGGGAGAATAAAAGCTTTTCTGATTCTTCCTGGAGTTGATGTGGAAGAGGAAAAGAAGAAATTGCGGGAAGAGTTGAAATATGCGCAGGGTTTTGTGAAAAGCATCGAAGGAAAGTTGTCCAATGAAAAATTCGTGGCCAATGCGCCCGAGGCGGTTGTGGAGCGGGAGCGGAAAAAACTCGCAGATGGTAAAGGGCGGGTGGCGATGCTGGAAGAAAGTCTGGCAAAGCTTGGAGAATGACAGGGCGTTAAGTTCTGATTTTCGAAAATCGATAGGTTGTAATGATGAAAATATCAGATGGATTTTATTTTCGGCGTGCTGAGATGAAGGATGCAGATACCATCTGGAAAATCATGCAGGAAGCGATTGTCCGACGAAAGGAAGAAGGTAGTGATCAGTGGCAGGATGGATATCCAAATCCGGAAATTATTCGTCAGGATATCGAAAATGGATATGGATTCATTGCATCGGATGGGAGACATGTTTTTGGATATTTATCATTAAGTTTTGATGGAGAGCCTGCCTATGATGTCGAAGGGGTAAACTGGCAAACAGATCCTCCATATGGGGTAGTGCATCGATTGGCTATCGGTGAGAAATATGCCGGGAAAGGCTGGGGGAGCCGGATGATGATGGCGGTGGAAAAGGTTTGCATTGATCATCAGATCCGAAGTATAAGAATCGATACCAATTTTGATAATCATTCCATGTTGCGGGTTTTGGAAAAATTAGGATATGACTACCGCGGTGATGTTATGGTCAGTGGAAGCAGCCGGCGGGCATATGAGAAGCGATTGAGGATTTAAATGTGAATTAGTCTTTTTTGTTGCAGAGAGCTTTTCTTCAGCACGGTTGAAATCTTTTGCGAATTTCTTTCGGCGGTCAATCCTTCATTCCTGTTTTACGATTTGCCGGACACATTCTCTGATTTGATCAACGAATTCCAAAGAAAGATCATGGCCCATTCCTTCGATGACGCACAGCTGAGAATTGGGAATTACGGAATGCAATTCCTCCCCTATTGGCATAGGAATGAGAGGATCGGCGGATCCTTGAACGATCATGACAGGTATTTGAAGTTTGGCAAGATCTGATTCACGATTACAATAATCTCCGATCAATACAGCAGCCAGTTGACGCTGGATGGACTCATTGTTCCAGTTTCTTTCCAAAATATGAGCTCTGGCACGGATGGAAAGTACTTCATCCGAATCGGTGGAACCCAGGAGTTTATAGGTTTTTACCAGGTATTCAGTCAGTTGATCTGTGTTTTTAGTATCGGGTGGAGGGGTGGCCATCGCTGCCAATACTTCTTCATCACCCGGTGGGCGAGCTGGATTGCCGGAAGTGGCTGCAATGCTTGTAAGTGTTCGTACTCGATCAGGAAAATGTATGGCTGCGATCTGTGCGATAGCTCCTCCCATCGAAGTACCTACCAGATGGGATTTTTGGATGTGTAGGGCATCCATTAATCCGATTACATCTTTTGCCATATCCATTAAAGTATAGGGCAACGGTGCAGGATCACAAGTTCCTATGTAGGGGGTTATGGCATTCCAATCAGGCATTCCAAGAGACTCAAGATGCGTGGACAAGCCAACATCCCGGTTGTCAAACCGGATGACATAATACCCGCTGTTAGCCAATTTTTTACATAATTCAACCGGATAATGGAGCAGTGAAGCGCCTGAACCCTGGATCAGAATGATTGTTTCATTTTCCCGATCTCCAAAAGCCTCATAGGCAATGGTGATTCCATTTGCATTTATTTCAGAAGATTGAGCAGAAGAAAATAGGGGACATCCTAAAAGACATAGAATCGAAATCCAGAACAGAAACGAAAGTAAATTCATGGTGGTGCATTGTTTGGCGACGAAAAGATAAGCAATATAAATTATTGAATAGCGTCTTGGCAGAGATGTTTTATTTTCTTCAGTGCAGGGTATTCTCTCCTTGAAAAGTTTGAGAAAGCTCTTTTACAAAATGTAAAAGCCTTCGGAAAACATATCATGGTTCTATTCCTGTCGTTTGTCAAGGTTTACATCTTTTTTTCCGAAATTTCCTTTGGCTTTTATTTATTCAACACGACAATTTCAAAGGATTTTCCATTAGGCACCGTCAGTTGAGATGAGAGAAGCCAGGGATTGTACACTTTCAATTCGCGATAAGACATATCATGTTCATGGGCAAAATCAGCGAGACTTTTGATCGATTCCGTTACAGTGACTTTTGTTGTTTTATCTTCATAGGGCTGATATCTGTCACCGGGACCGATGTCAAACCCAAAGGTTTCGGGCTGTGTTAGAATTTCTTTGAGAGCAAGAATTCGAAAAACATATCGATTTGTTTCAGCACCAAAATTCATATTAAAGTAGTCGCTCTCCTTTTGAAGATCCATTTCTCTTCTGAAATTTCCTTCTCCTATATTGTAGGCTCCTGCGGCATTAATCCAGGTGTTAAATTTTTTCTTGTAATCCAGAATCAATTTTGCGGCAGCTTCGGTCGCTTTTTCCAGATTGTATCTTTCGTCGATTTCTTTGTTGATTGTTAAACCATATGATCGGGCTACAGCAGGCATGAGCTGCCAAAATCCGCGCGCTCCTGCCGGCGAAGTGACATTGTCCAGATTGGATTCTACGACGGCCACATATTTAAAATCCTCAGGGATCTCATATTCCGCAAGAATTTTTTCCATTACCGGAAAAAAACGTTGGCTTCTCTTGATATTTAAAATAGTGCTGCTATGGAAATAAGAATTCACCGTGAGTTCACGCTCCAGTCTTTCCCGGACATCCTCATTGGCCAGCGGAATCACCTCCCCTGCAAAATGGAAATTGTCATGTAGCCGAATCGTACGGATTTGCTGAGGCAGTCTGTCTTCTGCCGATGCCGGGATAGAAATAGTGGTTTCACTGATCGCCTCATCTTCATGGGCAAATGCCGGGAAGATCGTATATATCATTCCAGCAATGATAAGTGCCCCCAGGCTGTATAGGATCGGTTTTGGGAAGTGGAGTTTCATCGTCTTTTTCTTGGTTTTCGGTAAATAGGAACAGCGGAACATGCTTCGCCAAACATGATGCTTCGCGCCCGCGGACGCAGAGCACTTGTGAGCTGGACATAGGCACCGGTCGGTACTTCATGTTTGCTGCATCCTTTGATGACGATCAGTTCATCCTCATACTTTTCGATATCCATGTCCTGGATTTGATTTTGGAAATGTTTTTCCAGAAGTTCCGTTTTGGTTCCAAAATATACATCTTTTGCATAAGGCTGAAGATATGATGACGCGAGCATAAAAGCCCATGTGGGCAGGATGGCATCAGTAGAACAATGAAGTGCTACCAGCTTGTCAGTGTATGCATCCCAGTCATGATTTTCGAGGGAGTCTCTGTACTCCTTTTCACGAAGAACCAGTTCCTTAAACAGGAAGTCTTTTAGATCAAACTCCGCAATCTCTTCTTTTGGAAAAAAATCTTCCAGATTGATGATTTTCAATCGGCTGTTGGCCACCCGATTCACTAATTTATTTGTTGTAGTCATTTTTTTCATTAATTTTCACTTGTGTTTTTCAGAGCTTCTCCTGCCACGGCTGAATTGTCTCCTATGATCTGCCGTTTTTCCTCAAAATCTTTCAGTTTGGGCAAATCCTTGATGCTTTTCAACCCAAAATAATCCATGAATTTGTCTGAAGTACCGTAGAGTAAAGGTTTCCCAATCGTCTCGGCACGCCCTACTATACTGATCAATTCTCTTTCAAGAAGCCTCCTTATGGTATAATCACAGTTGACACCCCGGATTTGTTCAACCACTGCTTTGGTTACCGGTTGTTTGTAAGCGATAATGGAGAGTGTTTCCATAGCCGTTTTACTCAGTTTTTTGTTCTCCGCTTGTTTCAGATACGTGGTCAGAGTCGATTGGAAAACCGGTTTGGTCATAAACCGAAAACCGCCATTCATTTCCACAATCTCAAATGCCGTATCTTTCTCCCGGTATTCATCGATCAAATGATCGATCACATGCAGGATTTCTTCTTCAGAAAAATCAGCCTCGAACTTTTCGTCCAGGCAATCTTTTATTTCATTCCAGGTGATAGCTGGTTCAGCTACAAAGATCAACGCCTCAATATGTGGTTTGAGTACTTTCATGTGTTACCATTGTTCGTTTGATTGGGAGGTATAAAGATACTATATTTCCAGAGGAAAAAGAAGAGTAGCTGTTATGGATTTTTGTTGGTCAGGTGAAAATAAAAATTTAACCTGCTAATCAGTGAAAGGTAAGAGTTATTTGAAGTGATCATATAAATCAACTTTGTAAAGATGGGGGTGTTTGAAAGGAGTTGATTTGTTAGAAGAGGATTTTTCATTGATGAAAAATGGGTGGTATGTCCTGGAAAATGATGGATAGGAATCTCTGGAAAAGCATTACTTTGTGAAAAATAGAACAGATGGCTAAAGAAAGAAAAGTGTTTCTGTGTTCGGACTGCGGGTATGAATCCCCGAAATGGGAAGGAAGATGTCCTTCTTGCCGTGAATGGAATACGATGATCGAATATAAAATACCCAAATCAACCGGATCGAAGCGACCCGTCGCCGGATTGAAAGTTGAAAATCGGCCGTTGCTGTTGCAGGACGTGAAGATCGAACGGACAGAACGCTGGAAGTTGGCCGATACGGAATTGAACCGATGTCTGGGAGGTGGAATGATACCTGGTGGGATTGTTTTGTTGGCCGGAGAACCGGGTATCGGAAAGTCGACTCTGCTACTGCAAGTGGCGACGATGTTCCCCGGAAAAGTGCTATATGTCAGCGGTGAGGAAAGCAATGAACAGATCAAACTGAGAGCGGACCGGATGAAAACCTCGGCAAAAGACCTTTGGCTGGTCAGTGAGGTGGAGCTGGAAAAGATCAATCATCATATATCACAGGTCAAACCAGATCTGGTCATTCTGGATAGTATCCAGACGACTCACTCGGGACACCTGGAAGGGGAGCCGGGTAATATCGCACAGCTTCGTCATTGTACGATGGAAATGCAGCGTTTGGCAAAAAGTACCAATATCGCTGTTTTTATCATCGGTCATGTCAACAAAGAAGGAGGAATCGCCGGGCCAAAAATCTTGGAGCATATTGTAGATACGGTGCTTTATTTCGAAGGAGATAAGCAATACAATTTTCGTTTGCTACGGGTTAATAAAAACAGATTTGGAAATACGGATGAGATTGGAGTTTACAAAATGTCAAGGAGCGGTCTCGAGATGGTCGAAGATCCTTCGATGTTGTTTGCTGCCCAGTCCAGTGAAGAATTGAGTGGGTGCGCGACGGCGGTGATGGTCGAAGGAGGGCGTCCTTTTATGGTAGAAGTTCAAGCTCTTGTCACGCCGACGGTTTATGCAGCGCCTCAACGATCGGCGACGGGTTTTGATCTTCGGAGATTGTCGATGTTGTTGGCTGTTCTGGAGAAGCGGTGTGGATTTCCTTTGGGGAAGCAGGATGTATTTGTCAATATTGCGGGCGGGATTCGCGCGCAGGATCCGGCGATTGATCTGGCAGTCATCGTTGCTTTGATGAGTTCGTTTCGTGATCAGGCGCTCAGCCGCAAAATCTGTTTCTGTGCAGAGGTCGGTCTGGCGGGAGAATTGCGTCCTGTGCATCGGTTCGAACAGCGGGTGAAGGAGGCAGATCGCCTTCGGTTTGATAGAATAGTTTGTGCAGCCTCTCATTCTATGGTTCATCGTACCCCCAATAATATTGCGATTAGCCAGGTGGGAAATGTCAATGAGCTGCTTGAAATACTGTTTTATTAAAAACGATAAAATGCCGGTCGAATAAATGGCAATAGATGAAAAAGTGAAAATTCCCTCCTATAAAATTCAATTATTTTGCATTTGGGTGATGAGTAAGCGTGCTGTTTTTTTATTTTATAGAAAGAAAATGAAGAAAATTTTATTTGGAAGATGTTTTTCCGAATGGTCAAAACAATAAAAACCAAATAAAAATTTAAAATTGTTTTGGTATACGTAATCCATGGGAAAAAGATGTCTTTTCTCAACAATTTTCTTTGATTTGTGTGTATTTTTGCAGGTTTGTATGATATGATGAGTAGAGTGATCACATCTTTTCCTTGCCTGCACCGCCTAATCTTTCGATCATTAAGAATGGTAACACAAGAAATTAAATGACTTTTATACAAATGAATGCGATGAAACTTCCTTCAAAAATGATTTCGTCACTGGCTTTATTCGGGTGGGCCGTGGCCATGTTGATATCCTGCCAGGATCATCAGGCAGAAGGGGCTGGCCAGGCAAGTGCCTCGGTGCCCGAATTTCCCGTTATCGCGATAGAAACGATGGACGTAGTAAGTGAAAAAATATATCCGGCTACGGTAGAAGGGATTGAAAACATCGGAATCCGTGCCAAAGTGGATGGATATATAGAACAGATCTTTGTGGATGAGGGGCAGTTTGTACAGAAAGGACAATCATTGTTCCGTCTTGAAACACAAGCTTTGAGTCAAAGTGCAAAAGCCGCTCAGTCTTCTATACAGGTGGCAGAGGCTGGTGTGCGTCTGGCGGAAGTGGAAGTGGAACGATTGAAACCCCTGGTGGAAAAAGGGATCGTCAGTGAGATGGAACTGCGAACCGCGCAGGCAAATCTGGCATCTGCCGAATCACGTCTGGCAGAGGCAGAAAGTCAATATCACAGCGTCCGAGAAAATATAGAATATACGAATATCAAAAGTCCGGTTACCGGAGTGGTGGGAAGATTGCCTCATCGTCGTGGTACTCTCGTAGGCCGCAATGAAGTAGAAGCGCTGACGACCGTATCCAATATCAATGAAGTATATGTGTATTTTGCGATGAATGAAAAAGACTTTCTAAACTTTACGCAAAGTGTGGAAGGTTCTTCTCTGGATGAGAAAATAAAATCGATGCCGGAGGTTCAGTTTATTATGGCCAACGGTCAAAGGTTTGAACATCCCGGAAAGATAGAAACCGTGAGCGGCCAGATCGATCCCAGAACTGGAACGATCAATTTTAGGGCTACTTTCCCCAACCCCGATTTTATTTTGCGGAGTGGAGGAAGTGGTTCGATCGCGGTTCCTACCGTATATGAAAATGTCTTGGTAATCCCGGAACAGGCTACTTTCGAAAGACAAGGGCAAAAATTTGTATATCAGTTGGAAAGTGGGGATTCTCTCAGCTCCAAATTGCTGGATTATATCGTTGTAGTGGATAATAAAGTTCTTGTGACCGAAGGTGTGAAGGAAGGTGATAAAATATTGGCGGCTGGAGTAGGTAATGTTAGAGGAGGAATGGTGATACAGCCCAAAGAGGAAGATTTTCAGTCATACATCGACAATATTCAACCGGTTTTCAGATAAAATAATGTGATTGCTTTATGCTAAAGAGATTTATTGACCGTCCCGTTTTATCAACGGTTGTTTCTATTATTATACTTATTCTGGGAGTCTTGGGGCTTCAGACTTTACCTGTTACTCAATACCCGGAGATTGCACCACCGACCGTTAGAGTTCGGGCAAATTTCCCCGGAGCAAGTGCACAGACCATCCTCGAAAGTGTGGTGATTCCTCTGGAAGAACAAATCAACGGAGTAGAAGGAATGACCTATATGACTTCGACCGCAAGTAACCAGGGATCTGCTTCGATACAGGTGTTTTTCGAACAACACATCGATCCGGACATTGCAGCGGTCAACGTCCAAAACCGGGTGGCACGAGCTAATGCGCTTCTGCCAAGAGAAGTGGTCCAAAGTGGGGTGATTACCCAAAAACAGCAAACCAGTTCTCTGATGTATGCGTCGGTTTATTCCAAAAACCCGGACTATGATGCGAAATTCATTCAAAACTATATCAATATCAACATTATCCCGGAGCTTCAACGAATCGAAGGAGTGGGAGAAGTAAATGCTTTTGGTGGAAATACGTATTCGATGCGGATCTGGCTCCATCCCGAACGGCTCGCTGCATATGATCTTCAGCCTACGGACGTGATCAATGCGGTCAATGAACAAAGTCGGGAGGCAGCTGCTGGTGCATTGGGGCGAAATGTGGGATCGGCATTTGAGTATATTATCCGGTATCCGGGAAGATTCAAAACCGAACAAGAGTATGGAGATATTATTATTAAGGCGCTTGACAATGGACAGTTTTTGCGGCTGGAGGACGTGGCTGAACTCGAATTGGGAGCAGAGTCCTATAGTGGAAAAGGATTGGCGAACAATTATCCGGGGGTAAACTTTGGAGTGAATCAGACGCCCGGATCCAATGCTCAGGCCATTGTGCTCCAAGTGGAGGAAAAGTTGGAAGAATTAGCACAGGATTTTCCGGAGGGAATGGAATACCTGATCAACTTTAACGTGAATGATTTCCTCACGGCATCGATCAACAAAGTGGTCATCACACTTATGGAGGCTTTTTTGCTCGTTTTCCTGGTTGTTTTTGTGTTTTTGCAGGACTTCCGGTCTACTTTGATTCCGGCTATAGCTGTACCAGTCTCGATTATCGGAACATTTTTCTTCCTGAATTTATTTGGATATTCCGTCAACCTTTTGACCTTGTTTGCCTTGTTGCTGGCGATCGGGATTGTGGTGGATGATGCCATTGTAGTGGTCGAGGCGGTTCACGCCAAAATCGAAGAAGGGGAGCACGATGCACGAAAAGCTACGCATGATGCGATGAGTGAGATCACGGGAGCGATTATTTCGATCACCCTTGTGATGGCGGCGGTGTTTGTGCCGGTGACTTTTATCAGTGGATCGGCAGGGGTTTTCTACGAGCAGTTTGGGGTGACGCTTATCGTGGCGATTCTGATTTCCGCGGTCAATGCTTTGACCCTCAGTCCGGCGCTTTGTGCGATTTCTCTGAATCGGCACGCGCAAAAACTGAACGGAGATCGGAAGAAAAGCTTCATGCAGCGGTTTTATGATCATTTCAATACCGCGTTCAATGCGATGCGGCAGAAATATGTGGACTCCTTATCATTTTTGATGGTGCACAGGTGGATCACATTTGTTATCCTCATCCTTGCCATCATTGGCACAGTCCTGATCAACAATAATATGACCAAAGGATTCATTCCGACGGAAGATCGAGGAACTATTTTCGTAAATATTGAATTGCCGGAAGGAGCTTCTTTCGATCGGACATTTCAAGTGGTAGCCGATTTGAATGAACTTCTGAATGAGGTCGAGGAGGTAAAAGGAAAAACGATTTTCGCCGGAAATAACTTTTTCTCCGGTGGAGGTAGTTCTTATGGGATGGGCTTTTTGTTGCTCTCCAATTGGTCGGAGAGAAAGGGCAAAGAAAGTTCGGTGAATGCATTAGTCGGTCGAATGACAAAAATGGCAGAAGAAAGAATACCCGATGCGAAGATTATATTCTTTTCTCCGCCTGGGGTACAGGGGTTTGGTGCCGCGGAAGGATTTCAGCTGGAGTTGTTGGATCGGTCCGGAGGGAGTTTTCAGCATCTGGATGAGGTCGCTACAGAGTTTGTTCAGGAGCTGATGGGAGAGCCCAATATCGCCTTTGCATCCAATTCCTTTAGTACCAATTTCCCACAATACGAAATGGATATCAATGTGCCCAAGGCGAAAGAAGCCGGCGTATCTGTGGATGATATTTTGACGACTTTGCAAGGTTATATCGGTGGATTTTATGCAGCCGATTTTAGTCGTTTTGGGAAGCAGTACAGAGTCTACGTTCAGGCAGTACCTGAAACTCGGAAAAATGTGGATGATCTGGATCGACTGATGGTCAGAAATGCGGATGGTCAGATGAGCCCGATCAGTGAATTTGTTTCGATGGACAGGATCTACGGACCGCAGACTGTGAACCGATTCAATTTGTTCAATGCGGTATCTGTGACCGGACAAGCCGCTCCTGGATTTAGTTCCGGTGATGCGGTGGAAAGCATCGAGCGTTTGGCGGCGGAAAAATTACCGCAGGGATTTGATTATGCATTTTCCGGATTGACCCGGGAAGAAATCGCTTCTGCTGGCCAGGCGGTCATTATATTTGCATTGAGTATTTTGTTTGTTTACTTCTTTTTGGCGGCACAATATGAGAGTTATCTCTTGCCCCTGTCGGTTATGTTCTCATTGCCAATCGGAGTTTTTGGTGCCTATTTCACCACATGGGCAAGAGGTTTGGAAAACAATATTTATTTCCAGATCGCACTGATTATGCTTCTGGGATTATTAGCTAAAAATGCGATTTTGATTGTTGAATTTGCCCGTCAGAGAAGAAATCAAGGAATGTCGCTTATCGACTCCGCTATCGAGGGTGCACGTGCTCGGCTTCGTCCGATTCTGATGACCTCTTTTGCATTTATTATCGGTTTGTTGCCATTAGTGGTATCGACCGGAGTTGGTGCGGTAGGGAATCAATCGATCGGTACCGGTGCTACAGGTGGATTGTTGATCGGAACGGTCTTGGGTGTTTTTGTGATTCCGGTACTTTTTGTGATGTTTCAGTGGCTCCAGGAAAGAATTTCCGGTGTGCCTGAGGCAGTGGCCAAAAAATCAACTTCATCATCAAATCAGGAAATGTGATCAGTATGATTATTCGAAGGATATATTTTATAGCTGCAACTTTGATTTTGTTTTGGGGATGTCAGGTGACCAGAGATTATCAGGGCGTTGAGCCGCGGAACCAGGTGGAGGAATATCCCCTTGAAGAGTTGACGACGGATACGATATCCATGGCGGAAATGGACATCGAAGAGTTTTTTGATGATGATCAGCTGATCGAATTGATCAAGACGGCATTGGCCAATAATTTTAGTCTGGCACAGGCGGTTCAGTCTATCGAGATGGCGCACGCTTATTATCTACAGGGTAAAGCAGCTTATTATCCGACGCTCTCGATCAATCCACAAGTAGCTTATTCTATGAACTCTAAAAACACCGCCATGGGGAGTATAGAGGGTGTCAGCCGGATGACGGAAAATTATCGTTTGGGCGTGGATGCATCCTGGGAAGCTGATATCTGGGGAAGGTTGAAAAGTCAGGAAAGAATGGCATTTGCCGATCTTCAGGCAGCAGAACTGGGACTGCAGGCGATTCAGACGGAATTGATCGCCAATATTGCTTCGCTTTATTATCAGTTGATCGGGCTCGATGCACGAAAAGAAGTAGCTGAAAAAACAATCGAAAATCGTCGTGTGAGTCTTGAGACCGTAGAATCCCTGATGACAGCCGGATATGTCAATCAGGTCGCCGTATTACAGAATCGGGCGCAGCTTCATTTTGCAGAGGCGCTTTTGGTGGATATAAAGGAAAATATTTTTCTCCTGGAAAATACTTTGAATGCATTGCTGGCTCGACCCCATCAACCGGTGGATCGATCCGGATGGAATGACATCGGATTGCCGGACTATCTGAGCGCCGGACTGCCGGCTGAATTGTTGGTCAACCGACCCGATCTGAGAAGAATGGAAGCACAGATCAGAGGGGATTTCGAACAGATCAATGTCGCACAAACCTTGTTTTATCCTACATTGAGATTGAATGCGGGTACCGGATTGGAAAGCATCAAATTTTCCAATTTTTTCAATCCTGCTTCTATTTTTGCGAATATCGCTGGGGGATTGACACAGCCGGTTCTGGATCGAAAACAAAACAAAACTCAGCTCGAAGTGGCTCAGATCCAATTCGAGCAATCTATGCTTCAGTATGAAGAATTGTATCTCAATGCAGTCAAAGAGGTGACAGATGCATTGAAAATAGCGGAGAAATCAGAAGAAAAACTCGAACATCAATTGGCTGAACTGGAAGCACGGCAGACCGCTCTGGAATTTAGTGAAGAGCTGCTGAACTATGGACGTGCTAATTACCTGGAGGTTTTGGTTGCTCAGGATCAGGTGTTGTCGACAGAACTGTCGATGATCGATACGGCAATGAATCGCATCTCCGCGGTAGTATCCTTGTATAAGGCATTGGGAGGAGGTTGGAATTCCGGAGAATGATTTCCTGGGGAAAGACAATTGGGTGATAGCGCGTGGAAAGGATTTATATCTCCCTTACGAACGGATTGTTTCTTTTTTCATGACCGATCGTGGTCTCCGGGCCATGACCCGGATAGATGATCGTGTCATCGGGTAAAGTATAGAGTTTTTCCTGAATGTTTCTGAGCAGTGTTTCATGATTTCCGCCGGGCAAATCGGTTCGTCCGATACTTTCCCTGAACAACACGTCGCCTGCGATAGCAAATCCTGCGGAAGGAAGATAGAAAACCATGCTCGCAGGAGAATGTCCCGGCGAAGAGAGCAGGATCCATTCCTCCCCGTCCAAACCCATAGTGTGATCCGTCTCAATCCATTTGTTCGGCTGAGGAGAAGTCTGATATGGGATCCCATACATCGAAGCCGACACTTTTCCCGATTCCAGTACCATTTGTTCCCCGTTCGGCGCCCAAAACGGAATATCGTATTTTTCAAGTACCGCTTTGTTTCCCAGGATATGATCGATATGACAATGTGTATTGATCAGCGCGATGGGAGTCAGATTATTATTTTCGATATAATTGAATAAAAATTGATCTTCAGCGGGGGTCGAATTACCCGGATCGAAGATATAGGCATCTCCTTTTTTATTGAAAACCACGTAGGTGTTTTCCTGAAAATTATTGAAAGTAAATTTTTTTATCCTGATTTCATCCATTTTTCCAATCGTTGACGTGAAAAATTATTTGTAAATTACCGGAGCTATTATAAAAACCAACAGCATTGGATACAAAGATACCATACATTTTGTTCTTACTTCTGTTTGCTTTTCATGCAAATGGGCAGGTGTCCAGTGTACAGTTTGGCAAAAACCGGGTGCAGTATCATCGGGATTTTGACCAGTGGTCTGCCTACTCTTCGGACAATGTAAGAACATACTGGTACGGGAAATCCCGTGATGTGGGATTTATGGTGGCCAAAATTGCTGAAAAGGAATATCCACGGATCCTCGATTTGCTGGAGCATAAAATGAATCAAAAAATCGAACTGCTGGTCTTTTCCGACCTGACCGATGAAAATCAAAGTAATATCGGGGATGATGAATTATTGTATAATGAATCGGAGCTCGTACCTATTCACAATGGGAAGGTGTTTTTGCATTATACAGGAGAATTATCTGAACTGCGTCGGAAAATCAGAGAAGGGATGTGCAGCGCGTTGGTTCAGGATATGTTTTTTGGCGGAGGAATGGAGATGAAGCTCCAGACGAATTATGCCAGAAAGTTCCCGGATTGGTATCTGGATGGATTGGTGTCGTTTGCCGGTAATGAATGGGGAACAGAACAGGATAACGCATTTCGGTTGTATCTGGAAGAGGAAGGGAAACTCGATTTTAAGAAGATGGCACGTCATCATCCGATTTTGGCAGGACACAGTTTTTGGTACTTCCTGGCAAATACTTATAGCAAAAGTGTGATCCCAAATTTACTCTACCTCACAAAAATCAACCGGGATCTTGAAGCGGCTTTCGAATTTGTGTTTGGTGTCAGGATGAATCAGATGATCCGACAGTGGAATGAGTTTTTTGAAGCGATCTACGATGAAGATGATACGCATCTGAACCGGTGGGAAGAATCCCTGGAGCCATGGAAATTGTGGAAACGGGGTCGGGCAAAGGTTACCTCCGGTGAGTTTTCTCCTTCCGGAGAAAGATTGGCATATGCGATCAATTTTCAAGGTCGGTACCGGGTGAATATAAGTGACATAAATGAAGAACAAGGCTCAAAGGTTTTTCGTCGGGGAACACGAAATCCATTTTTGCCGATGGATGAACTCTATCCCCAAATGCGGTGGCTGAATGAAAGAGATCTTGCTTTGGTCTATGAACGCCGGGATGATTTGTATCTCAGAATTATCAATACACAGAGCGGGGAAGTCTTTGAACAGGTTTTCCCCGATCGGTTTGAGAGAATATATGGATTTGATATGATTGATGACCGGTACATGATTCTCTCCGCTCAAAACATGGGAAACATCGATTTGTACCGGTATGATATCCGGACGCGACAATCGGACCGGTTTATGAATGATTATTTTGCCGATCAGTTTCCTGAGTTGATCCAAAATGAACAGGGCACATTTGTAGTATTTCAAAGTAACCGAGATCGCAATGCATGGACCAACCACCAGGCCGATAGCTTGATTACGATCCATCACTCCGGATTGTGGATGATGGACCTGGAGAATCCGATCAATATTTTTCCGGTATATCAGAATGAACAGCATGATCTTCGATTAGTCAAAGCTACACCTGAAAAACTATACTTCCGAAGTCGTGAAACCGGAATAGACAATCTGGCCGCTATTTCGTATGAGATCATCCGGGGGGATACGATCTATGCCCGAAGATATCTGACCGATTATTTCCCCGTTGCTCGCAGCGAGGTGGATAGTGTGGATCCGGGATTGCTGTATCAGTTTCCGGAATACAACGCCCTCACCTCCGATGTCCAGTTTGTGACCAATGCCACCACCCATTTACGGTCCGCCATCGTTTCCGGATCAGGAAGCGCTGCGGTGGTTACTATGACCGATGAAAAGGATCGATATAAAACCTATTTTGATTCTTCTTTAGAAAAAAAGGATTCTATTTCACGGATTTCATTCTACGACTTTTTAGAAGCACGAGAGGAATCGCGAAATATCAGGGATAGTATTGAGATGAGATCGCTTGATACCTCACAAACATTTCAGACGCCTTATTCCAATATGATTTCCAATCGGCATCTGGATAGTTTGTTCAGGACGAAAACTGAGATATTTACAAATTTGACTTTTGGAAATAATATAGTCAAAGCGAAACCGGCGAGTGAGTTTATGTACCTGGACCGGACAAAAATCGTCCCCTACCGGTGGCAGTTTTCCATCTTCGAGAGCTCGCTGGATGTGAGTAATGAGGTTTTATTTGATGGATTGGATAGTTATGCGGCTGAAGGAGGGACTTATCAGCGGCAGCCCACAGGTCTGCTGGGAAAAGTCGTGGTGAAGGATTTATTCGAAGATTATGAATTTGAAGGAGGAATCCGGTTTCCTCCCAGTTTCAACGGAGCGGAATATTATGGAATTTTCCGAAACAAAAAGCACAGTCTCGATAAAAGCCTTGCCTTGTACCGAAAAGTCCAGACGGAAAGATATCCCACGGCTACCGGTCTCCAGGGAGGTGAAAAGTATGAAGTGCTTCTGGGACAGGCTGGAGTGAGTTATCCTTTGGATTTTTACAATAGTATCCGGGCAAAATTTACCCTGCGGCAAGATCGGAATATTTTGAAACCCACGATCGCCGAAGACCTGGATGCCGGACCGGATCTGTCGCAGCGGGTTGGGCTGAAGCTGGAATATGTATTTGACAATTCTTTCCTCTATAATCCTAATATACGAAACGGAACAAGAGCCAAAATATATGGCGAAGTAATGAAAAAAATCCAGCTGCAACTGATCGACGGATTCAAGTTCAATTTGGCGGATGGCTACTTGACCGCTTTTGGGATCGACGCCCGCCATTATTTACCGGTTTTGAAACACAGTATTCTGGCATTTCGGGTAGGAGCCGGTTTTAGTCTGGGTAGTGAAAAAATCCTTTATTATCTGGGAGGCGCCGACAATGAAATCATTCCTCAGTTCAATGATCAGCAGCCTTCCGGATATCGATACAACTATGCTTACCAAACGGTGGCGCCCAATCTGCGGGGATTTAAGAGCAACATCCGCAGTGGAAACAATCATATGCTGTCCAATATAGAATTTCGGATTCCTCCTTTTCAATATCTTTTTGGGAAAAACATGCAGTCCCGTTTATTGAGAGATTTTCAGCTGGTCGGATTTTTTGATGTTGGTATCGCCTGGGAAGGTAAAGATCCTTATGATCCCAACAATCCGATCAACTTTATTGAAATTCATCGTCCGCCGATCCTTCATGCGGAAGTGCAATATTTTCGTGATCCATTTGCGATGAGTTACGGCGGTGGAGTCCGGATCAATCTCCTTGGATATTTTTTGAGAGGAGATTATGCCTGGGGGATCGATTCCGGTTCGATCTTGAAGCCCAGAATCCATGTCTCATTGGGGTACGATTTTTGAAGATAATCTCAGGTAGCGATCCCTCAAATCAACAGAGAAACTTCATCAAAGAATCTTTTGGATAACAAGTTGGGTGTTTTGGACAATGGAATTATATAAAATTTCTATTGCTTTGAAGTGCGATACCAAGTATTTCAATTGTGATGGGTTTGGGATGATCGCTCCTTAGAATAAAAAACCTGAATCGGTAAGGTCATTGAATCACCTCCAGGGCTGCCCCTCAAGAAAGTCAGAGCGCTCATCCCGGATCGATCATGCCCATGAGATGTTTGAATAATAGAAGGAAAACGAAGATTAGATTTTTAGTAGTGCATCAAGTATTAAGTTGCTATGGTAAAAGTTGCCGTTATTTTGGTTCAGATCAAGGCTTGCTGATTAAGGATGGTCTCGTACTATCTGATAGAAGCATAACGAAGAGATGAACCAAAAGAACAAAACTTGGTACTATATGAATTTAGTACTTGGTGCACTAAGTTCCTGATTCTTGATGAATGGAGGGAACTGCATTTTGGGAAGGCCTTTTTCCTGCTCCGCGAAGAAGTGGTTCTGGGGAAGAGGCTTTTTTGAATATTCGTGAATAATCCAAGATAAAAGGATTATGGATGCTGCTGGCCGTCTTTGATGATATACATCAGGACTTATTTCCGGAAATTATATCGGAATAGCAGATCAATATTTTTGTCTGTGACCAAAGGAGACTGGTCAAAAGATATGCCTATACTGTATGATGGGGTGATATAACCCTGAAGGATAAAGATGTGTTTGAGCTGAAGTAATCGAAATTGATAAGCTATATCCAGCCAGTCATACAGACCCAAATGCAGACCTATATCCAATTCACTTCCCAGCTCTTTACGGTATAGTAAATAAGGTTCAATCTCAAACCGGTCTTTGATTTGAAACCGATAAGAGGTATGGACATAAAACTCTCTTTGATTCATGAGTAGGTTCTCATCATCCGATTTTACAGAAGTAGAAAACATGTTTTTGGTTGATATCCCCAATGAGAAATTCCTGGAACGGTAATACGCACCCCAATCTATATCAGCATTGGGTTTCAATGATTTTCCAGTCTCTTTTGAAGGAAGTTGGAGTTTGTCCCAATTGATTAAATCAAGATTGAA